>MDTD01184179.1_pt1 | contig 22730 bp, 17 predicted proteins | sample 811221 | NCBI WGS metagenome assembly MDTD01 (sample SAMN05326646, study PRJNA326480) | marine metagenome | isolation source: seawater | place: Pacific Ocean: South West | collected 2011 | reverse complement strand
TTGGTCAATTGATGACAGGCGATGGAATTTTCAATTTGCTACGGAAATTGGTTGGATGATTGAAAAGGGGAAAATCACTGATATGGTTAAATATCCTACGTATACGGGAATAACTCCAGATTTTTGGGGGAATTGCGAGGGTGTGGCCAACAAGGATGAATGGCATGTTTGGGGAACACCTCATTGTGGTAAGGGTCAACCCATGCAGGTAATGAGAGTCGGACATGGGGTCTCATATGCTAAATTCAAGGAAGTCAGAGTGGGAGTTTCTAAATGATTTCTTTAAGTAATACAAAACAGTTAGTCCGTCGCGCTCTTAGTCATACTAGTCAAGAAGCTCAAGTAATAGTAACAGGTGGGAAAAATCAACTTGCTCGTATTGGTAAAAATGAGGTTTATCAAAACATCTTGGGTAAGGAATATACCGTAAAAGTTCAGATTGCTGATGGGAAAAAAGTTGGAAATGCTAGTTGTAATAGGTTTGAAGGAGAACAGTTAAAAGATACTGTGCAAAGAGCCGAACTTATTGCCTCGCATCAGGAAGATGATCCTAGTTGGCCAGGTTTTCATGCTGCGAATGAAAGTGTATTGGACGATAAGTTTTACTGCCAAGAGACTGTAGAAGCATGTTTTGAAGATAAACTTTCCGACCTTGGCGATATTTTCGAAGATGCGAAGTCCAGAGAAGTGGAGATCGCGGGAGCTTTTTCACATGGTGATCAAATGAAAGCTATGGGTAACTCCAAAGAATGTTTTCATTATCATATCCATACAGACGCTTCTTTTACATTCTCTATAATGACGCCTAAGGGAGGCACGGGTTGGGCTGAATTTCATTCTCATCGACTGGAAGATATCAAGCCAAATAATTTATACAAAATTGCACTAGAAAAAGCATTGGCTAGTGAATCTCCAGATGTTTTACCAGAAGGTGATTATACAGTAATTTTAGAGCCTCCTGCAGTAGCCAGTTTACTTAGATTTCTGGGTTATTTAGGCTTTGGGGGGATGCCATTCATTGAGGGACGCTCTTATTTTAGTGATAAGCAAGGGCAGAAGGTGTTCAATGAAAAGGTTTCAATCAAAGATGATTCGTCAAATTTGGAGAGTTTTGGTTGCCCATTTGACATGGAAGGACATGCGCGGCGATCTATAGATTTGATGAATAATGGGGTATTTATTCAACCAGTTCTAGATACAGTTACAGCCCTCAAGTTAGGGGAAAACTATTCGAGTACGGGCCATGCTTTGGCTTATCCAAGTGCGTCAGGTCCCTTACCGTTGAATCTGATTTTGTCTCCGGGTGATACTGATCTGGAAACGATGATTCGTGAAACAAAACGCGGTGTTTTAGTGACACGTTTCTTCTATGACAATGTTATTGATCCCGGAAAGTTGAGTCTTACTGGTATGACTCGCGATGGTACTTTCCTCATTGAAGATGGTAAAATCGCTAGTGGTTTGAAGAATCTACGTTACAACGAAACAATTCCACAAATTTTTCAAAATGTGGTTTCTTTGTCAAACCAAACTTGGTCTCTTCGAGGAATGGGGAGGACCAGTGTTCCGGCGATTAAAGTTGAGGGTTTTCGGTTTACTGGCGTCGGGGAATAAGTGTAATCCTTTTAGGATAGACACAACTAAGTGCTAGCTCCAGAATTGTTTAGGATTTCTTCACCTTCTTCTAAACGTTGAATTTGGTCTAAACGATTGTATTCTTCGTAAAACTCATCAATGTCTCGCTGAAGTTCGATGAAGTGATTTGTAAATTCGACTGGCACTTCATGGAATCCCTGGGCGACGATTGTTCCTTCTAGGATTTCGAGCTGGCTCTTAAAATCTTCGAGTTTGAGAACAAGACTCATAAGAAGGTTTTTTATTCTCTTGTGAAGATTGATTTGTTTGTCCATTATATTTATAGAGCGCTGCAGTTGTTTAATGATTAAGGGGTCGTCTGCTTCCTCCAGTTTTCTCTGCATCGCCTCCCGTTTTCTATCAAGTCTTCCACTCATTCCGGGAGTCATGCTTTGATTTAGAGTGTAGATGTCTTTTTCCATTCTCGGTAGACGATTATGAACAAACTTATTAATTTCTTCACCAATGTTCCCTAGAAGCCCGCGATCAGTATCATCAAGACGATTGATCTTCATTAAAATACGTTTGTGCATTTTGTATATTGATGTGGTAATTGGAAGTGAGAATTGATCGTAACGAGCTGTTTTCGCCAGCAAGCTATTACTAAGCACTAACGCTACTCCTGCGTAACCTAGAGTAATCATGCAAGATAAAAAGGTTGGGAATGCAATGAATAGACCAAACAGAATCACGAATGGTACAAATAGGGTACGTAATAGTAACTTAACCATCTGGTCAGGAGCACGCATTTCCCTTTTTCTTTTGAATGGTGCTAGGTCTTGGTCTAAATAAAAATTTAGCGATTCAGCCCAACTATCTACGCCAATGCTGACATCATTGTTTTGAGTCATAACTACATTACATTCAATAGTGGAAGATGAACTTTCTGTGGCTTCTAAAGGTTCGTAATAAATTTCTGTGTCACCAACTCCGAGTACCTCCTGCGTATCCCAAACAAAGGGCTCTTTCATTGATGCGTTGTGTAAAAACGTTCCGTATTTGGAGTTAAGATCTCGCACGACAAAGCGACCACCACGCCATTGTAGCTCCAGATGAGATCTCGAAATTCGCTGATCCTTTATCACTAGATCGTTACTTTCAATTCTACCGATACGCAGAACTTCCCCTTCTTTCACTAGAAATTCTCTGGTGAAATGAAGCCTGATTCCACGAATATGAAATAGTAAACGACAACTCATACCTATATGTATTGTAACTCAAACGGGGAGACTGGCGCAGCTCATGCGCTTAAAAAGCGCACAGTAAAAGTTAGTTTTTACTTAAATTTTTGTTTTATCACTTCGAATCACTGATTATTTGAGTTAACTTTGCGCCAACTCGATGAGCTGAAAGTTCTTTCATGCAAGTATGATGAGCACAAGTCTTCTTACGACAGGGAAAGCATAATAAAGGAGTGTTAAGACCGACCGAGGGGGTCGGGAAGTAAGGTCCTGTTTCTGTTACCGTTAATGAGGAACCACCGAAGAGCCCTACACTGGGAATTTGGAATGCGCTACCTAGGTGCAAGGCCAAGCTATCGCATGAGATAAGAGCTTGAGAATTTTTTATCAATAGGGCTAATTCCCTCAAGCTTGTTCGAGAGACTGCGGATTCACAAAGTCCAGGTGTTACTGAAGCAAGAATTTTTTGGGCCCACAGCTCATCAAGCTTTCCACTACCCGTTAGCAGAAGCTTTTTTTTAGGGAATCTTTCTGCAACTAATGTGATTAACTTGCTGAAGTGTTCAGCAGGCCACCTTTTACTGGCTTTACTTGCGCCAAGATTAAAAATTATTGGTTTTTTTACTCTCAGTCGATGCATCAAATTACGTAGTCCACCCAATTCTCTGTCAGTAAAATCGAAACTGAAGGGGTCCTCCATGGTTTCAACTTGTCCTCCCAGATAGGGTATTATTCTTTGATAATAATCGACTCTATGCATTTCCTTAGGATTAACTTTAGGGAGCCACTCGTTTAGAAATATGTGAGAACCTTCGCGAGTATTCGCTGGATTAAACCCAATTCTTCTTCGGGCTCCAGAATTTCCCACAATCCAGCCAGATTTGAAAAGCCCTTGCAGATCAATAGCTAAATCAAATTCAATGGATTGTATTCTTTTTTTGAATTTGTATGCGTTCCAGGCTCCTGCAATAATATTTACATTTTTAATCTTTTCCTTTGGGAAAATTAGAAAGTTAACTCCTTTCTGATGCTCAAGAATTGGGTAGGATTTTTGTTCGATGGCCCAGTAAATTTTGGCTTTTGGAAAATTTAATTGTAATTGCTTTAGTGTTGGTAATGTTTGCACAACGTCACCGATTGCTCCCAATCGAACAAGCAAAATATTTTTAATAGAAGCTAAGTTCATTAGTTTAATTCGTCATTTTCTTGGCGGGTTGTCTGCCTGATTTTACAGCTTCTTGCCAAGAGCTGAAATAGATACGATTGCGGGGTTTGATTCGTTTGATTACGGGGCTGTCATGTTTATGGAAAATTTTAGATTTTCGACTGGCTACATACTGGTTATCATATTCGTATGCAGATACGGAGATAGCATTTTTTTGCAAGGCAGATGAATGTTTCTTCAAAATATCAGAATTTTTTGCTTCATCAATTGAATTCCACAAAGACTCAAACCTTTTTTTATACTTTTGTATCCTGCTAAGCTCAGTAATTAGGATCGGTTCAAATTCAAGTTTGTCATCATCTGAAAGCTCGCTACCACCAAATAATAGTTTCCTAGAGTCCACCAACATCATACTGTGAGGTATTAACCCCCTTGATTTAAGAGCTCTTAGAGAAACATTGTTGGGAAGATTGCCGATAATCAGCTTAGGTTTATGGAGGCTATCAGGATTAATGATAATTTGGTATTCAATCTTCGGATCAATTTCGAATTGTCGAATTAGTTTTATTGAATATAGGCCCGGTGCCATAATCTTAACTTCATGTTTCGCGGCTTGAATTGCCTGTATCCAGGGGTTCGCGATAGTAGATGAGACAAATAGTAGGGTGGGCAGTAATCCCTTCGCTACTAGTAGATTAAGGTATCTATCCATGGGGCGCTATTTTTACTGAGTTTGTTTTGATTTGCAACAATTACAGGTGGGTATTATGGCATTTATGATGAAGTTTCAAGAATGTTTGAAAGAATCTGATGGTAATTTTACACCAGCCCTGACGCTGCTGGTAAATCAAAGTATGGAGATACTGGAAGCTTTGAAAGATGAAGATTTCATTTTTCTAAAGCGTGTGGTGGAGAAGGTTCGAACCAAAAATGTAGAGTCTCAGATCTGGAATCAGGCAGACTATAAATTAAACCTTGTTGAACAGCGTCATGGTAAACGAAGGTTAAATTTAGCGGAGCAGGCAGGGCAGGAAGATTTTCAAAGGATTCTTGAGAAAACTAAAGATCTGAATGCAGAAGCGTTGCATATTAAAAGTCACCGTAAACCGTATTTAAGGTCTCAAGGTCAATTAATTCAGCTGAAGGATGAAACAGCTTTGGATAAAGAGCAAATGCTGGAACGTCTTGCGAATACTCTTACTGGTCAGCAGTATTCAATATTTAACTCGCTGAAATCAGTAAGTTTTTCGTTATCCTTAATTGGTATTTCACGCTTTAAAGTTTTTGCCTATTGGGAAAATGGATTGCCGGCTGTAAGCTTTAAGCAAATACCTCTAAAGCTTCCCAAAGCAGAGGAAATAAGAATTCCTAATAAAGTTATAGATTTTTTAGGCACAGGATGCGGAGGGATAATTATTTTAGGGGGGCCGGCAACCAGTGGCGTGAGTACCACTGCCGCTGCACTTATTCAATGGATCAATGAAAATCGAAGTGATCGAGTTCTTTGTATTGAAGATCCCATAGAATATCTATTTCACGATCAAAAGTCTTCTATTACTCAAAGAGAGCTTAATTCTGATCTCACAGATTCTATTGATGGTCTCAAGCATGCTATCCGGGATGGTAGTGATGTAATATTTTTGACCGAAATATCAAATGCTGAAGTATTAGAATGGGTTTTAAATGCGTCAGAAAGTGGTCATTTGGTAATTTGTGGTATCGCTGCCAGTGGAGTGAAACAATCTCTTCAAAAAATTGCATCTTGGTATAAGAAGTCTGAGCAATTCGTTTATTTAGAAAGGCTTTCACAGGCCTTAATCGGGGTGCTTAACCAACGTCTTGTCACAGGGACATCCGGATCAATATTGGCTATTTACGAACTTTTGATTCTGAATCCAGCCACGAGAACCATGATTAGGCAGAGTAACTGGCAACCTTTGAAGAATTATTTAGATGCTGCCAAAGATGGATATAGTTTCAGTTTTGCAAGAGAATTTGTTCGCATGATTGCGGAGGGTTTGATTTCTGAGGAACAGGTAATTGAGTCTATTCCAAGCTATGAAGATTTCAAGTTAATGCAGGGTAGATTAGGAGATACCGTATGAGTTTTAGTCAATTAGTAAATCAAGCTCAGGATGCTAAAGCTGCATATTTGCATATTGTTTCCGGAACAAAGCCTTGTATCAAAACTAGACAAGGAATAAGAACTCTTGGAAACTCCGTTTTGATGCCTGCAGATGTTTATCAATTGGTGGATGAATGCCTTCAGCCGGAGATGAAAAAGAAGCTTTTAAAAGGTGAAGAAGTTCTTCTTTGTTATAACCATGATGGAAACATCGAGTTGCGACTTCATGTTTACAAACAAAGAGGCACCTTGGCAATTTCAGCGAAATTAATTGATGCTGAAATTTTGAGTTTTAATGAATTGGGCATAGAAGAATCCTTGTATGATTCAATGATGTCTCAAAAAACAGGTTTATTTTTGACCTCCTCAGAGCGCGATTCTGGGCGCTCTACATTGGCTTTATCATTTTTACAAGAAGTTGCCAGGAACCGTTCGGTTCATATCGTAAGTATTGAAGAGGTTATCGAACGAAGATTTGATGAGAATATTAAAGGCTTGATAAGTCGCTGTCAGGCAGGTGTAGATACATTGAATACTCGAACTTCTCTAGAAGGGTTTTGCAAAACAGATATACAGGTTTGTTTTTTAGATTCTTTAGATGATCCGGAATATTTTTGGCATGCTCTGGAGTTGGCTTCGCGAGAGATTCTGGTAGTGGGTACTCTAATCGCGAAAGATATAGAAACCTTATTGCATAAAATTCTCAATATTAGATCGTTACAGGGGGATTATCGCTATAAATTGGCTGAGGTCCTAGGGCATGTGGTTCATCAAACATGCTTACAAGCCGAGGATGGTAGACCAAAATTCATAAGAGAGCATTTTCTAAATCAAGTTGCTACGCGCAATCATATTCGTGAGAATAAGCTTCAGCCAATCTTGGCGTACATGCGCACGGTTGGAAATAAAGGCTGTAAATCCTATCAACAGTCGTATAGTAACTTAGTTGCGGATGAGTTGCTCAGTGCGGATGATATTCCCCAAAAATATCAGACAAATAATGACTAGTTAATTTCATTTTGAAAAACGCCATTGAACATAACCAGAGTAATTCATACTACCTTTCTTGCTTACTCCCAATTTTTGCCAAGCCCAGGGAGACAAATCAATGCCCGCAGGATTCTTAACCACCCGACCATCCCAACGCTTCATTTTATTCTTAAAATATTTCACTGCTCTCGGGTCCTGACGTTTTAACCAGTAAGGGTCATCTCTAAACCATGGTCCAAGATCACGAATGTAAATGCGTATCCAACGTCCCCATTTTCCATTTTTTTGTTTACGACGTACTTGAATATGGCGTCCGACTGCCGAATTGTCAGGTAGGGCAGCAGTGATAATGCCCCATTTAACTTTTGAGCCATCTTTAAAGACATTGTTTTCACCTTTATTCCCTGGTTTCCCAAAACTGGTGCCGTAAACATGGAAGATTCCCCTGCCTCGATAGCTTTGGATTCCCGATTTCAAAACTTTCTGGCTAACCGACTTTTTACGTTCAAATAATGATCTAGAAACGATTTTTTTCATTAATTGATCAAGTTTTTTTTGAGATTTTCGTTGAATTCGAATAGGGCTTTTTTCAGCTTTCTTTTGCCGGTATTTAGTAATTAAATTTCCAACTGCATCGGCACTTAAGGAAAAGCTAATGCAGAAAAAACATACGAGGTACATTGCCTTATGGTAACGCAATATTGATCTTCTGTGGGGTAGATTGTGTCAACTTATTACTGTAAGTGTGCTTCGGAACTTAGCCAAACCTGATAATAGTCGGTTTCACTACTTCCAAAGGCGGATAGATTTAGTCCCTTCACATAAGGGTGAGAAACTACGTAAGTTGTGGGATAGTGTAGGAATATCCACGGTGCTTCGTCGATGACTATTGCTTCAGCTTTTCGGTAAAGCTCCAGTCGAGTGGCTTCGTTGCCGATTTCACGAGCTCTATCAAGTAGATCATCCACCTTTGGATTGGTATATCTTGCTGAGTTGTAAGTACTCTCAATGCCGCTTGTATGAAAATTGTTATATAAGACGTTGTCAGCATCAGGGTAATCAGCAACCCAGCCTAAACTGAAAAAACCACTTTCCCCTCGATCGATGGCCTGAAAATGTTCACTCCATGGTAATGATTTCAGATTCAGTTTAATGCCAAGATCAGCCAGATTTGCTTGAATGACCCGCGCGATAGCTTTCGTGAGTTCAGATTGATTGATCTGTAAAGTTAACTCCGGGAAGCTTTTTATCATGCCATGGATATCGAATTGATACCCCGCTTTTTTGAAGTGTGTCCGTGCTTTGCTAATGTTATATTCATATCCCTTAAGTCTATTGGTGTCGTAACCAGAGATACCTGGAGAAAGCGGCCCATTGGCTAAACCACCGCGGTTTAACAATATGTGTCGGACAATCAGATCTTTGTTAACAGCATAATTAAGAGCTTTTCGTACATGTAATTTATCGAAAGGTGGAATTGTTAAATTCATTCCCAGATAGGAAATTTCAAGAGATGTTCGCTCTTGAAAACCATATGATTTATTTCTTAAAGCATTTCTCAAATGTTCGGGAGGAATACGATCCATGTGAAAAAAGGCATGTCGTTCAAAAAGACTATACGAAAGATTCTCTTGCTGTATGAAAAGAAATGTTAGTTTGTCCAGATAAGGTCTGCCGCGGTGAAAATCTAAATTAGATCTTAGTTCCATGGAGCCTTCAAAAGGGCTTTCACTGAGTGTTGATTTAGTTGTTCTTTCATAAATGAAAGGACCTGAACCAACTGGATGTTCATTAAAAGCTTCACCCCAGCGTTGAACATCTTCCCAGGGTACGATACTCAAACTATGGGTCGCCAGTATCCATAGAAAAGGTGAAAATGGGTTCTTTAAGTGAATTTCCAGCCGATGAGAGTCAATGACCTTTATTCCGACTACTTGGTCAGACTCTCCTTTGATAAACTGCTCACTTCCTTCAATAACATGTAAAAGACTAGCATTAGGGCTGTTGATGTCTGGGTCCAATAGTCTTTCAAAACTGTACTTTACATCATTGGCTTCTAATTCTCTGCCTTGATTGGCCGTCAGTAGTCCATTCTGAGTGATCGTATGAAAACGAACTTTCTTTTTCAACGTGAATGAGTAAATTCGCTTGTCAGCAGAAATGCTGTAACTAGAAGCCAAATCGGGTTGAATTTGCATTTTCTGGTCAATACGTAATAGCCGTGAATAAATTTGACCAATGACCTCCGATGATGTCGTATCTAAGCACTGAGCTGGATCCAGTGTCTTTGGTTTTCCAGGTAATGCTCTTTTATAGGTGCCTCCGAAGCGAGGTTGATCTATATTAGGTCTTATTTGAGTTTGGTAATTGTCTGGGAGAAATAGATAAAGTCCAATTCCGAGGACCAGAGCAAGTACGATATATATTAGACGGCGAATTATCATTTTGAGGTGACTAAGTTGGTGAACCCTTTGATTTCGGCCGGCATTATAGCAAACCTCCTTAAGATGAGTGAGCCCAAGATTGTTTTGTTTTGATATAATTCCATGCAAATTAATTTGCGTAGCCAGACCAGTGCTTTTGGAGGATCGCAGTTGATTTCAAAATCTGAATATCTGAAATTAGTTGATAGACTTATCCAGTGGGATCATGCTTATTATGTTTTAGACGCGCCTGTAGTTTCGGACCATGACTATGATGTAGCTCTACGAGAATTGCAAAATATTGAGCTTGCGAATCCTGATTGGCAAGTGGCATTTTCGCCTACAATAAGAGTTTCCGGTGAGGTAGCGGAGCAATTCCAAAAAGGTGCTCATCCCTATCAGCTTATGAGTTTATCCAATGTTTATAATACTCAAGAGCTTGAGGAATATACGAATAGGCTCAGAAAAATTCTTCAATTAACAGAGGGGCCAGCTTATTATTGTGAAACGAAGTTCGATGGTCTTTCTATGGCTTTATACTACAAAGCTGGAGTATTCAGTCATGCATTAACTCGTGGTGATGGGAAAACTGGAGAAGATGTTTCATCAAACATTAAAACCATTAGGAGTATTCCACTAAAACTGCCAGAAAGCATAGATTTGTGTTTGCGTGCGGAGGTTATAATGCCTCGCGATGAATTTGTTGAATTAAATCGCAGGCAGGAAGAGGCTGGTGCAAAAATATTTGCGAATCCTCGAAATGCTGCAGCAGGTACGGTTAGACAGTTAGATTCTTCGATTGCTGCTGGTCGCGGCCTGGATGCCTATTTTTACGATATTCTGGATCGTGAAAATCATTCATTAAAAACTCATAAAGAAGCAATAAATATGCTTCAGAAACTTGGTTTTAAGACAGATCCTTTTTCAACTTATTGTGCCGAGACAAAAGACATTGTAGATTTCTATCGAAATTTGGGAGAAAAGCGACGCGAACTTAATTACGACTTGGACGGTGTAGTAATAAAAGTCAATGATTATGAGCTATACGGTCAACTGGGTACCACAGGAAAATCCCCTCGTTGGGCGGTAGCTTTCAAGTATGAGGCGGAGCAGGCCCTGACTATTGTAAAAAATATATCAGTTCAAGTTGGTCGCACAGGAGTTCTCACTCCTGTAGCTGAATTTGAACCCGTTGTTTTAGCTGGTTCTACGGTGCGTTTTGCGTCACTTCATAACTGGGATGAAATTCGATCGAAGGATATTAGAGTTGGTGATCAGGTCAAGATAGAAAAGGCCGGAGATATTATTCCACAGGTTGTTACTGTAATGACTGATTATAGGAAAGAGGAGCTTGATCAGTTTGCATTTCCCAGTAACTGTCCGGTATGCGATAGTATGGTCTCTCAATTGACAGGTGAAGTGGCTTTTCGCTGCCAGAATGAACAATGTAGTGCCAAGTTGCTAGGTAAGCTAAAGCACTTTGTATCTCGTGATGCATTAAACATTCAAGGTATTGGAGAATCTCTTCTCGATCAATTATTGAAATTTAATTTGATTAGTAACCCTGTAGATTTATTTGGTTTAGAAATAGATGATTTTTTGAGATTAAAAGAAACTAAAGAGAAGTTGGCTACCAAATTATACAATGCCGTTCAGGAGCGCCAGAATTTTGAACTAGGGCGTTTCATATATTCATTAGGGATACCTCATGTTGGTCTTCAATCGGCTTACCTGCTGGCAGAGAGTTTTCAAACACTGGAGTGTCTGTCGAAAGCTAGTAAAGAAAATTTAGAAGCTCTTGATGGAATTGGGCCCGTCATGGCGGATTCTATTTCCAACTTTTTTTATTCAGAATATTATCTTCAGATACTTGAAAGTATGGATCGATACAATGTTTTAATTAGACCTTCCAGTTCTCCAGAGGACAATTTACAGAGTGATGGGGTACTATACACTGAAAATATTTGTTTTACAGGTAAACTGGAGAGGGTGTCGAGGTCTAAAGCTCAGGAAATAGCAAGACAGAATGGCGCGGTTGTTCAGAATTCGCTATCGAAGAACACTACAATACTCGTATATGGCGAGAAATCTGGATCTAAACTTAAAAAGGCTCAGGCCATGGGTATTCAGCTGTGGACCGAGGACCAGTTTTTTGAAAAAATCGAAGTAGATCCATAATTATTGGGAATTTAAATGGGTAAAGGTAAGCAAAAATTAAATTTACGCGAGCACATGCACTTGTTGAATGAATTGCAGGTTGATGGTGAAGGTGAGTGGCCGCATGTGGGGAGGGATACAGGTTGGCCTGTTTATGATGAACTGGTTGGAAGTACAAAAGATCGACTGTATCTTTTTGCTGGAGGCGCGGGTTGCGGAAAATCAAGTTTTGTAACGCAAATCTTTTTTAATTTATTAACCAACAACGAGGATATGGTTGGTCTATTTTTCTCAATGGACCTTGCTTATTTGGATTTGGTGGCCCGGCTTTATGCAATTTCATCGAGGCTAACTCTTGAACAGGTAAGAGATCCATCTATAGTAAGCGATGAAGATGATTTAGTGCGTCGTGAAGAGGGTTTAAAGGTTATGGAATCTCTGCAGGATAGGGTAGTTTTAGTTGATCAAAGTCATGGAATCCATTCTTTGGATGATGTCATCGAACAAATGCAGAATTTACGAAAAGATAACCCTAATTCGCCCATGGTGGTTGCCATAGATCCTGTCAGTAATTTAAGAACTTCAGAACCTGGTAGTCGTATTGAGAAAGTAGATTACATAGTGAGTGAGCTAAAGTCTAAAGCAAGGCTTCTAAGTACGGCTATTTTACTTTCTAGTCCTTTAATTTCGGGTACTCGAAAAGAACGTCCGCATATATCCGCTTTAGAACCCCAGTCCAGTTTAGTTTACGATACTGATTTGGTTGCATTACTCTACAGTGATGTACTTACTAACGGTGAAACTCCATTTTTAGAATGGGAATTCGGGACGGAAGACCTGATGGTTCCGATTGTAGAAATGAATGTAGTAAAGAATAAGAATGCTTCGTTTATGGGGCGACTATTTTATCGTTTCTTTCAGTCCGGAACGCGCTACAAAGAATGCGGGATGAATGAAAACAGCTATTATAATGAGATGATAGGTAATTTGGATTATTTTACTGATCCTAAGGCGAAGAAATCAGATCTCAAGAAACGAGTATATAAAGCACCTAAGAGGGAATATGAGGGAAACTTCTAAACAAACAGTTTTTGATTTAGGTAGTAGTTTTGAGCTAGCACTATCAGCTCACCGTCAAGGCAGTTATGACGAAGCTATTAAGGAGTATCAAAAGATTCTTAATCATGATCAAGGTCATAGACCTTCATTGTTGAACTTAGGAGTCATTTTTCATGTAAAGAAATCGTATGAAATGTCCTTAGATTATTTCCTAAAAGTGATTGAATTAGATGAAAATGATTTAAGTGGATTGTATAACGCTGGAAAAACTTTACAATCTCGGGAGGAGTGGTCTCGCTCTTTGGATTTTCTTCAGAAAGCTCATGAGGTCTCTCCCACAGATTCTATGGTTGTTAAAGCTTTGGGGAAGGCTTATTTCGAGTTAGAAATGTATACTAATGCCTCAGGCATTCTCACAAAATATTTGGAGAAAAATCGAGACGACATAGAAGCTCTATTAATGTATTCAGAAGCTGTTCAACAGCAAGGTCAATTTGATTTAGCAACTTTTGGATACAATCGTGTGATTGAAATTAATCCAGAATATGAAAGAGTTTATGAAGTACTAAGCGATTGCTATGCGAGTCAATACAAAATAGATAAATCGGTTAATGTACTCGAAAAATTATTAGAATTCAGGCAGGATGATTCTACTATATATCGAAAGTTGGCCATGCTCCATGGTCAGTTAAAAAATTATACGGAAGCAAGAAAATGTTACTGGAAGGCCTATACTCTTGAATCTAAAGAAATGAAGATTCATGAGAGTAGAGCTGTGACGATTAATAGCGATGTTGATCGGGCTACTTTTCAAGCCTCGATACTTCAGATTACTGAAAAATATACAAATAGCGGTAATTGGAAGGGTGCATTGGCTGAATTTACGACATTGAGTCGACGGTATCCTGGTTCAAGTGTGATATTGCAGGAGATCGCTTACATTTATCAAATGATAGGAGAGAGTAAACGAGCGGCTAGCTATTATGAAAAGATTCTTGATCGTAACGAGGATAGTTTAGAGGCCATGTTACAGCTCTGCCGCATTGCAATTGATTTGGAAGACTTCTCTTATGGTAAATCTTGGATTGAGAAAGCTCTTGCTAAGTACCCAGAAGTTATGGAGGTGAAAGAATTAGCAGGTGCATTACATACTCACTTTGGTGAATATGAAGCGGGATTAAAATATTTTGATCAATGCAAAAATGCTGAATTTGAATCGTGCGGGGTGCTATTGGGAAGCTCTGAGTGTTACTTGGGACAAGGCGAATTTTCAAGATCTGCAAACTTACTAAAAGAAGCAGTCAAAACTTATCCTGATAGCGTAGATCTGGTTTTAAACCTTGCGCGAAGTTATATCGCTTTGGATAAAACTTCCGATGCTTCTCGATTGATGAAACAAGCGCGAAAACAGTTTTCGGGTGATTTGCAAGTACTAGTAATATCGGCTGAAGTAGCAATTACGCAGGGTAATTTTAAGCGAGCAGGAGAATTTTTTACAGCGATTGCTCAACTACAGCCTCATGAGAAAGAAGATTATGTTCCTTACATAAAAAGTTTAATATATGTCAGACAAAGTGAGGAAGCTTTACGTTATCTCAAAGCTTTTACTCGCTTCAAGTTAAAAAACTTTAATCATTTATACCTTGAATCTTTGGCATATGTAGTAGATAAGAATGTAGCCAGAACATCCATACCTTGGCAGGAATTGTGGAGCTTAAATCCAGATGAAATGCTTTCAAGAGTGGGGGAAGTTAAAACGATCTTACGTCACGAAGATATAGACTTTCTGCTTCAGGTCCAAGGAGATCTAAACCGACTTCTTGCCAGAAAAGGAGATATTTTACCAAAGGTGGAACAGTTTTTTGGAAATCTTATGAAGACTACTACTCTCGAGGTTATTAAATAGGCTAATTTTGGCCTAATCGATACGAATAGACTCTGATTTTATGCTTATATTACGGGAGATATTACGGTCTTCATGGAACTATCGTTGGTTTTATTTTTGGAGCGTAGTTTGTTTACTTTTTACTAATATGTTGGCCGCTATAATCCCTATGGCTGTCAAAGAGGCTGTTGACCAAGGTTCTACTCAGGGTGATCTACTAAAGCAGCTTTATTTCCCAGGAGTAATTGTAGCATTAGCATTATGCCAATTTTTGTTTCGAACTATCTCTCGTATTCTGGTGTATCGTGCTTGTCGAGAACAAGAGCATGATCTTCGACATCGGCTAATGGAGGCAATTTTACGAATTCCCAATTGGCGCTTAAAATCACTTGGACGCGGCGACCTAGTGACTAATATGATTGAAGATACTACTCAGGTTAGGATTTTCCTGGGTTTTGGTACAGTTCAATTATTCAATATTCTTTTGGTGTATATGATCAGTATCCCGCTGATGCTGACTATTTCTCCTAGGCTTACTTTACTTTCTGTTTTTCCTTATCCCATTCTATTAATTTATATAGCTTACTTAAACCAGAAACTGTATTACAAAAATCTAGATGTTAAAGAAAAGCTGGGCGATGTTACAGAGTTTGTGACTCAGACCGTTTTTGGTATTCATGTAGCTAAGTCGTTTCATGCTTTTGAGGGTTTAAAGCATAGATTTCAAAATTTCAACCTCATTCATTATCGAAGTGCTTGGTCTGTAAATATTTTAGATACGATGTTACTCCCAGGACTCATTCTCATTGCCAGTTTTGGTGAATATTTAGTACTGAGATATGGTAGTGAAATGATTTTCAACGGACAGCTTACCAACGGAGAGTTTATAGCATTTCATGGATACATAGCTTACATTCTTTTTGCTTCTATTTCAGTAGGGTTCGGCATGTCTACATTCAACCGTGGATTTACTTCGTTTAAGAGATTGCAAGATCGTTACAGTGAGGAAAATGAATACTTTGAAGTCAATGGAGACAAGGTTTATTCCTCCGATTTACAGGTCAAAGATCTCAGATTTAAATACCATACCGAGGACTCTTTTGAACTCCGAGTTGATGATCTAACTGTAAAACCAGGCGAAATGATAGGTGTCTGCGGGGCTATAGGTGCGGGTAAAAGTACTTTCTTTCATACTCTTTTAGCTCTTCAAAAACCAGACACAGGAAGTATTCGGTATGGATCTATTGAACTAACCAGTAATACGAATACTTATCTTTGGCGTAGCGCATTTAATCCTGTTTTTCAGGAGATTTTTCTGTTCTCTAAAACCCTAGGGGAGAATCTACGTTTTCATCGATCAATAGGGGATTTTGAGCTAAACAAGGCATTGGAATTTGCTGCACTTACAGAAGATGTTAAAGGATTTAAGAATGGTTTGGATACGCTGGTTGGCGAGAAAGGGGTTCGTTTAAGTCAAGGTCAGAAGCAGCGAGTCAGCATTGCTAGAGCATATTTAGACCCCGCACCCGTATGGATATTGGACGATTGCTTTTCGGCTTTGGACACTGTAACCGAGGAGCGAATTTTACAAAACCTACTCAAAGAGAAAAAAAATAGAACGGTCTTTTTATGTTCTCACAGAGGGTCGACTTTGAAGCATTGCGATAAAATATTAGTATTTGAACAAGGCTGTCTGACGCAGCAGGGACTTCATAGCGATCTAATTGAGAACGAGGGTTTCTACTCACGGATGATTGAATTACAGCGCCAATTTGGAGCAGCGGTATAAATTTATGCTTCAATGGTTTTTAAAACATAGCTATCGATACAGATCCTACCTTATTTTCGGACTTATGATGATTCCGGTGGTACAGTTTTTTCGGATTATCCGGCCCACAATCATCAAGTGGGTTCTGGAGGCTGTTGAAAAAGGTCCGGATCCAGAAAATTTAGCTATGGCTCTTGATTATGTTTTGTTGTTTATGGCCTGCATAGTCATAAACTTTTTATTACAAGGCTTGCAGGTGTTAGCAACCAGCTATGCAGGATTGAATATAGTTAAAAATATAAGAGAAGAACTTTTCGATCATATTGTGAGACTTCCTTTTACTTTTTTTCAGTCGAAGGATAGTGGGCAGATTATAGTTCGTTTGACAAGTGACGTTGAAGCGGTAAGAGCGGCCCTGTCGGGAGGCTTAATAAGAGTAGTCGGAGATTGCCTAGCTATTGTGGGAATATTAAGTATTCTTTTGCACATGAATTGGCGCTTAACTTTATATGTCATTGTGGCTATACCTATTTTACTAAAGGTGACGGCGTGGATCGGTAGATTGATTAGAGAAGGTATGACTAGCGCTAAGCGCTTATTATCTCAGATGACGACGGCAGTTAGTGAGGCGATTGGTGGACTTGAAGTGATTCATGGCTTTTCTAAGCAGCAAAACGTTTTGGCTGATTTCAATAAGCTGTCTCGACGGTATACCGAGAAATATCACGAGCTCAATAATGTGGAGCCTACTTTTTACGGTTTTGTGGAGTTTGTGGGTTCTTTCCTTCTAGCTTGTATAATTTTTGATGGTACGAGCCAAATGCATTCCCAGACTTTGAGTTTTGCTGAATTAGTAGCAGTGGTGACTTACATCCAGAGTATTATGCACCCTATTCGCCATTTAACGGGTATGTTTAATAATTTGCAAAATGCCTGGACATCCATGCAGCGGATTTTCAACATAATGGGCGAGTCTCAAGAGAGGGAGGTTAATAAGGAACCTGCTTTATCAGTTTATGAGGTGAGTCGACTGAATCCTGCCTTAGAGTTTCGTGACGTTGAATTTTCCTACGGAGAAGAGTCGGTACTAAAATCACTCAACTTTTCGATAAAACCTGGCGAAAAAATTGCGATTGTAGGTCGGACCGGTGCTGGGAAATCAACTATCATTAAATTACTCAATCGATTTTATTCGCCTTGTTCAGGAGAAATTCTTTTGGATGGTCAATCTTTAGAAAGAATCCCAGTTACTAGCCTTCGCGAGAGAATTGGTTTTGTTTTACAAGATGTCTACTTATTTTCTGGCTCAGTTCAGCAAAATTTATCTTTATTTGAAGAGAGATTTGACGCGGCAGCTGCGGAACAAGTTCGCATCCTACAAGACAGTGGTTTTCTTACGCTTCCTGGTCAAAAGTTGAAAGATGTAGAGCACAATGGAGAGAATTTTTCTCTAGGTGAGAAACAGTTGGTGGCATTTGGTAGAGTTTATGCAAAAAATGCAGATGTTTTTTTATTAGATGAAGCAACCTCCAATGTTGATGTACGAACGGAACAATTTCTTCAAAATCAGCTCAATCTCTTTTTGAAAAATAAAACAGCCATTATTATTGCCCATCGACTGAGCACCGTAAGACATGTTGATCGTATACTAGTTTTAAAAGACGGTGAGGTTGTAGAGCAGGGTAATTACGCTGAACTGGTAAGTAAACGTGGTGAGTTTTTCGAATATTTTCGGCATCAATATAAAGATCTAGCTATATAGTTCAATCTATTCAATCAAGTGCTTTTTTTAACATTTAAGGCTTTCAAAATAAAAACATGCTGAAACAAGTCTTGTTGGATCAGATCATGTTTAGTATCTTTTTCGAGTTCTATTTGCTTTAACCAACAACAACATAGGAAAGAAGTTAAAAATGCTAAAATCAACATTAGATCTTATTAATCAGATTACTCCTTTTGAAGAAGTCGAGGCTCATTGTGATATTCCCTGCGGTATTTATGACCCTCATCATGCTCTTGTAGCTTGCTTAACGGCTATCAGAATGACCGATCTTATCATTGCACACAAAAATCAAGCGAGTACCGTGGAATGGTTAAACGAAGTAAGTCGGTATGTGGCAGAAAAGGAAAAACATGCGGAAATAGTGAAGCACGAGATCCGAGTGATTTGGGGAGACTTCTACAAGGCACCGCAGTTCGAAAAATATCCAAACTTGCATGAACTAACTCATAGCATCATGCTATTGGGTTCCAAAGTGCGTCAGGAAGTGAACAAGGATGCTGCACTACAGTTATTAGATAAACTGAACGAATTTGCAGAAATCTTTTGGGCAATCAAGGGTGTCGAAACCTACAGAGCAACCAGTCCATACAAGCCTGAGCTCAAGGTGGTGTATCCTAAACTAGGATGATATCAGTAAAAAAAGTAAGGGGCCGCAGTATGGAGCCGGACTTAAAAGATGGCGACTATATTGTGGTCCTTTCTGTTTTCTTAAAAAATATTAAAGTGGGCCATTGGATCATTATCGACCACCCTCATTATGGGCGAATGGTGAAGCAGGTTTGTGAAATTAATCCACAAGGTTATAGGGTAAGAGGGCTTAGTGAGCACTCAACGGATACTCTGAGTCTTGGTCTTATAATTAAAGAAATGATTGTGGGTAAAGTTCTTTTTCGAATATCTGGGTTATAGTTTTATTACTCAAAATCAGATAATTATCGAGCCTTTACCTGCAGATCGAGAGATGTGAACCATTTCATCCTCATAATCTTCATCTTCCAGGTCTTCAGGTTCATCTCTTTCACCTTCTAGATAGTATTGACCTTCCTCTTCATCCAACAAAATATCGCCCATCAAAGATTCAAATTCTTCCAACAGGTCTAAAGGGCTAAGTATGCCAATACGATCGAGCCCGTGTTTGCGAATGACATTTATTTCCATTGGTGCTAGTAGAGTAGAACTATTATCTACGTGTGATAATGGTACTTGCTGCGTCTCGAATTCATCTAAGAAGACCATAAAATCCGATTTTTGGCCCGCATAATTCTGAAAAATAAAATGCAATTTGTTGGCTTGTCCTTCATCTACAAGACTGGAGGACCAAATGGGTACCGAACCTGTCCCTGTTTTCGTTATTTTGTAGAGAAATAGTCTTTTCAAGCTTCCTCCTCAATTGGATTTCCGATTCGCAATTGCTTACCTTCAAATTCCACTAAATTCCCAATTTCATCCAAACTGTCCATAGCTTTAACGTTCGCACATCGTGCTGCTCGTTGAATATCATTTTCAGCTTCTTTGTATAAGCCAAATTGCTTATTCAAGTATTGTATTTCACTTAATTCAGTATTAAGGCTTAGGCGCTGCTCCGTTTTGAATTTACGGACCACGGCCACGAACTGACACGCTTCTTCATAGACCTTTTCGGCCTGCTCATCAAGAGGATACCGTTCACCAGTTGGATAGTCAGCCAAATGTACCGAAATATGACCTTCTCGCTCTCTAAAATAGGCTTGATATATTTCTTCAGTAATATGCGGGATAAAAGGTGCCAGCATTCTTATCACACCGTATACAATGGCATAAAGAGCATTCTGTACAGACTCTCCAGCTCCTTCACCATGTTCCTGCGGGTTGTAAATACGATGCTTTATCAACTCCATATAATTATCACAGAAGTCCCAGAAAAAGCCTTCGATCTCAGACAATGCTAGTGAATATTCATACTTCGACAGATATTGGTCTGCGCGAGAGGAGGTTCTGCCCAGTCGAGACATCATGGCCTTATCGATGGGAACGCAAATTTTGGAGTCATCAAATTTCTCCAAACTTTCTAAATGCATGAGGGCAAATTTGGAAGCATTGAAAATTTTAGTTACCAATTTAGCCGCGATTTTGAATTCGTTTTCTTCGAAGTAACAGTCACTGCCAAGCTTAGCCCCAGCTGTCCAGTACCTTATTACGTCGGCACTATATTGTTCAATCAGTTGCTCAGGTCCAGATTTCGAATTTCCTTTAGATTTACTGATTTTTTGACCTTTCTTATACAGAACATGGCCTGAAATCATAATGTCCTTCCAGGGTATATCATTTTGATGATAATAAGCTTTTACCATCGTGTAAAAGGCCCAGGTTCTAATTATGTCATGGGCTTGCGGTCGCATAGTCATCGGAGCCAAATGTGATTCTCTAGAATCATCTTCTCCCCAACGATAATTAATTTGAGGGGTAACGCTGGATGTTGCCCAGGTGTCCATAATGTTGCGATCGGGCTCGATGTTGGTGCTCCCACAATTGCTACATTCGCCTTGATATTCTTGTTCCTGAGGGTCAACTGGCAATTCAGAATCCTCAGGCAATAGCATCTGACAGCAGTCCTTGCAGTGCCAAACAGGAAAGGGTACTCCAAAAAATCTCTGCCGCGAAATGCACCAATCCCAACCAAGGTTTTCAACCCAATGAATGTAGCGTTGTTTCATGAAGCTTGGGTACCATTCAATTTTATCAGCTAGAGCAACTAGTTCCTCTTTGCGCTCCATGAGCTTAATGAACCATTGTCGAGTTGATAGATATTCAATTTCTGTACCGGATCTTTCGTGCACATTGACAGCATGCATGATTGATTTGCTGTTGAGCAGAATACCTTGTTCTTTCAAGGTATTAATTATCGCCTTACGAGCTTCTTTAATTTTTAATCCTTCGAATTGACCAGCAAGTTCGGTCATTTTTCCATAGGGTGTAATTGAGACTCTAAGAGGCAGTTTATGCTTCTTGAACCATTCGATATCAGTTTTATCTCCGAAGGTACAGCACATAACCGCTCCTGTACCTTTTTCCATATCAGCTTTCTCGTCTGCTAGGATTGGTACTTCATGCCCGAATATTGGTACGATGGCGGTTTTGCCAAGCTTATTTGTGTAGCGAGGGTCTTCGGGGTGTACAAATATGCATACGCAAGATGGAAGTAACTCGGGACGGGTCGTTCCAATTACAATTTCACCGCCATCTTTAAGGTCAAACTTCAGATCGTTAAAAGTAGATTCTTGCTCAACACTATCCAATTCAGCTTGCGCAACAGCAGTCTGAGAGGTAACACACCACATGTTTGGTTCTTCGCGATAGTCCACTAAACCTTTTTTAAGTAGATCTAAAAAACTTCGCTGAGAGATTCGCTGACAATTGTCTTCGATGGTACTGTAACAGAGACTCCAATCAGCAGAGAATCCCAAGGCAGTCCACATGTCACGGAACTGCTCTTCAAGTTCTACCACTGTGTTTCTACACAGTTCATTAAATTCAGATCTTTTAAGATCCTTTCCACGAACTTTCTTTTTCTTTTCTACAAATCGCTCAGTGGGTAATCCATTATCATCAAAACCGAAGGGGTAAAAAACATTCTTACCTTTCATGCGCTGGTATCTCGCGACTATTTCAGCCTGAGTGTAGGAGTAAACATGACCAATGTGGAGAACCCCTGACACCGTTGGAGGTGGTGTATCTATCGAATAGACTTCGCGATTTGACTCTGGATCAAAAGCGAAAACCTTATGATCTGACCAGTACTTCTGCCAGCGTGGTTCGGACTCTTTAGCTTTATATTTTTTTGGAAGCATATTCACTCCTCGACTTGCTTACAAAATTGGCCGCGGATTATAACCTTTGTATAACTAAGCAAACAAGCGTTATCAGCTACAGAGCATTACTTGGGTTGAGGTTTTTAATCCTGTATAATCCTAGACAGGCTTAATATGATTTGTACGCACGTCTCACAATTGCACTCAAGTAACCATCGTCGAGGTTCAGTCACGCTACTGGCTTTTATTGTTCTGGCGGTTATCACCGCGGTGGGATTAGGCTTCAATTACTATGCTTCCAATTCCATGCGACAAATTCATCGATTACAAATTAATGAAAAGTCAATATTGATCGGAGATGCAATCCTTTCATTGTGTAAAAAGATTGCGGAACAAAAAGCTAAAAATAAGGAATTTGAGCCCCAATTTAAGAAGTTGAGACAAAACAAAACTGTCAAGTTGGAGAAAGCAATCAGTATCAATAATCCAGAGGGTGATTATGGTGCAATAATGTCAAATTTATGGGGAGGGGGCGATAGTTCTTTTGAAGCTGAAGTGGATTTGACTTTCAAGCGAGACAACGATGGATTTCCACCTCAAGGAGATTTTGCATCTACTGAAAAGGAGATTAAAGGAAGCATTGAATTGAAAGTTAAGTATCGACTTTACTACAAGGTTTTTAAGAAAAATGATAGTGATGTACTAAAGTCGGGTTGGAAAAATATAACCTCTACATTTGAATTTAAAAGAGTTCAGATACAACCCATGGCG
>MDTD01182288.1_pt1 | contig 22731 bp, 28 predicted proteins | sample 811221 | NCBI WGS metagenome assembly MDTD01 (sample SAMN05326646, study PRJNA326480) | marine metagenome | isolation source: seawater | place: Pacific Ocean: South West | collected 2011 | reverse complement strand
TGAGTAACAACAGAACTTTTGCTTACTCTATAAGTGAAAACTACCATACAACGACCAGTCCTTTTCCCCTCATTCTCTATTCTATATCGAATGTGAGCAGAACCCTCAGAGACTTTCATTTTCAATAGCCCACTCTCCTTTTTTATTAGAGGAAGAAGATGTTCTCTTAGTTCTGGCTTTTGATGAGCCAATCTGATGATTTCTTTTCTTAATGACACATCAGATCCTCTTTTTGTATTTTTGACTAGTTTCACCAACTTATCAAAGATTTTCATTTCTTTTCTAGTTAAATGTTCTGTGCTGTAAGTTGTTAAGAGCAGTGTGTCATAAGCCAATCTACGAGCCGCACCCTCTGCTGAAAAGGACATAGACTCCAGCGTACCTCTATTATATTCTTTCCCTTTAATAGCAATAGATTTTTTCTCCCTTGCTAAGTTAGATGGAAATCTAGGAGAGTTTAATTTTTCTTGGAGTTCCTCTCCAGAATAGAACTCTCCATAATCAATTAAATCACTTGTCAGGTTCAAGGCTTTCATATTGGCTCTGCCAGCACCCCTATTGGTCGGTGTCCATCCCATCCAATAAATAGTCTTATGCCTATTACTAAAAACACAGTAAAAGTATCCATCTGTTTCTGAATATGTGGGTTTTGCAGGTTTAGAAACGGTAACATTCCCTTGCCCTATATTTCCCATTCTCTCTGCCTTTTCTATTCTATCTTTGAGGTATCTCTCTGCGGATCTTCTTGCATCTTTAAGTCCTCCACCAACAATAACAGAGGGAATTATCTGCTTATTATACAAAGCATTAAGACAAGCCTTGTAATAGTTAGCAGTCCTGTCGCCATACATCTGCTCAAATCTTCTCAGTAAAGAGAAAGACTGATTTTTGGTAGCACTTTCTTTTCTCATAATTCAGCCCTAAGTTATGGTTTCTTATCATTATTAAAAACTTATAGAGCAATTATCAAATACTAGACTATGCTCGCCTCACAGGTAAGTAAAAGACCACTTACAGACACACTGTTCATTAGGGCACTTACAGACACAGTGAGAGGATCTATTACCATTTTCCCACTCGCTAGATCTCTCACCTCATTAGTGATCGCATCCCAACCAATCCAATCACGAACATCTTCGTCATCTTCTAAATCTCTTGCTTGGTTAATCCTAAGTGCAACAACCTCACCTACTGTCTCACTATTTTTTGCTAGTTGAAACATTGGAGCCTTCAAGGCTCTAACTAACAACATCATTCCTTGCTTAGTAGGTCCTTCAAACTTTTGTGCATAAGCATTGAGAAGATCACTAGCAGAGTAATATGCAGTACCTCCACCAGGAACAACCCCCTCTCTGAGAGCACTTTGAACTGCTCCAAGAGTATCCTCAATTCTTGCTCTGCGTTCTTTGATACTCTGCTCAGAATGACCACCAACCCTAACAATAGCAAACCCACCTTGTAATTTTGCTATTCTTTCTTGGAGTTTATCACGATCATATTCGTGCTTACAATGTTCTAATTCTGATTTCAAAGCAACTACCCTATCTTGCAAACTCTCATCTACCTCCTCAATAGGCATAAAGACGGATTTTTTATCGCTAATATATGCTTTCTTGAAAGTTCCAAACCATTCGGCTTGAAAGTCAGACAGGTCATATCCCATTGTAGTATCTACAACATCAGCACCACCAAAGACTGCTATATCTTCAAGGTAATCTCTCTGTCTGTGACCAAAGCCGTGTGCTTTCACACCACAAGATTTCACTATTGCTTTGGTGTGATTTACGAGCATTGTTTTTAGAGCCTCTCCCTCAATACCCATACAAATCACCAACAGATCATTATCAGGCCACTGAGATGAAACCTCTAACATACTCACAACATCGCTCGCAGTAGTGAGAACTTTTGGAATTACTGCAACAAGCGGATTGCTAATTTCTCTTGTGACTTGTTGATCAAGAAAATGAGTAGATACTGCACCACGATCTATTTCCATCCCATCTTTCAAATCCAGTTCTAAACCAAGTCCTTGTCCATCTTCAATAACTACTGTTCCATTCTTTCCAACTGCAAGGCAAGCCTCTGAAATAGTTTCTGCAATCTCTTTGTCGTGGTTGGAGGAAATCATAGCAACTCTTTGCAAGGATTTCTTATTATCCACATCTGCACTAATAGAGTACAAATACTCCTTTACTAATTCAGCACCTTGATTAAGACCTTTCACCATTTCCATAGGCTCAAATCCTGCTACTACTAGAGAGTGACCCTCTTTGAGTATTGCAGTGGAAAGACACGCAGTTGTGGTAGTTCCATCACCAGCCTCGTCATTGACATTGATACACGCCTCTTTCAGAACAGAGCAACCCATATTCTCAACAGGATCTTTGAGAGTGAGTTCTCTTGCAACAGTCACACCATCTTTGGTTGCTAACATTCCTGCCATACGATCCATAATGACAATTCCACTACGAGGACCCATAGTTCTAGTGATTGCTTTTGAGAAAGTTAATGCTCCTTTAAGCAGTCTCTCACGATTATCCAGTCCAAAGAAAATGTCTCTTGGATTTCTCTGATTATTTCCTTGCATTTATTTTCTCCATTAATTTGGCTATCATATATTATATATAAGTACATTAAACTGAAAATTGGTACTTTCGGTATATTACCCACACATAATTCATTAGGAGATAAAAATGAACTTGAAAAATGCACAGAAAGTTATTTCTGCATATAAAACTGCTTGCTCTGATGGAGTTCCACCTACAAACAACTTTGATTGGCAACCAAGTCCTATTGGATATAAGATGTCAGACTTAATGCTTGCTTGTAGAATGTTAGGTACAAGTGTGGAAGAATTGCAAAGCCAATCCCTACCTAAAAAGGAAGAACCTAAAAAGGAAGAACCTAAGAAAGCAGTCGCTAAGAAACCAGTTGCTAAGAAACCAGTTGCTAAGAAATCTGCACCTAAAAAGGCAGTAGCCAAGAAAGAAGAACCTAAGAAAGAAGAACCTAAGAAAGTAGTAGCCAAGAAAGAAGAACCCAAGAAAGTTGAATTGAAAGAGGTTGTGTCTTTTGGTGATGATGACAAAGATGGTATTCCTAATTACAAAGACAAAGACTTTAAGTCTAAGTCTTCAAAATCTTCAAGTAAAAAGTAGCCTATGAAGAAAAACAAGAAGAATAGAAAACAAGTCAGAAGAAAGAAACTAAGGAAATCGAAATCTGTCACTCTCTCGGTGACAGATTTTTCTACCTTGTCTGAGCATCTACTGTTTTCTATGATAGGTGCGAACTATCTATCTTCTGACTATGACAATGGAGAGTGGAAACCAATCTTTGAAGATACCACCACTCTTATCTCTATTGATGAGCAAGCAAAGAAGATTGCAACTCAGGCATATATAAGCCAAGATGAGAACGGATACATAATTCCTTGTTCTTGGGTAATGTTACCAAGTCAGAACAAGAAAAAGATCTATGATCAAATTGTAGATCAGTTTGGAACAGATTTCCTATCCCAAGATTTTAATACCGAGATTTGGGAACTGTTCAACAATATAAAAAATCTAATCTCACCTACTTAATAGAGAAACCTATGAAAGTCACAGTGTATGTTGTTGATCGCAACACTATGAAGAAAAAGAATATGGTACAAAGTTATGGAAACACTCACATTGCACTAAGTAGGTGTGCAGTTTTACTGTCTGATCTTGAAGGATCAATGGTTTATATGGAAAATATAAAGTGGGGAGAGTTTGGTGTTAAGGGAGAGTGTATTCTACTTTATGATGAGGCTTTTGACTGGGGTTTTGTTATCACTAACAGTGGGTTGCAGACAAATAAAATGGGACCTTTCCCATTAAAGAAAGGTCCCAAAGATAAAGATAAGGACAGTGATTAACCTATTATTTGTGTAACTTACGATAAACCGCTTTGCTCACAAAGGTAGTCCACATACCATTCTCTACCATTCCATTATCAACTTGAAAGTCTCTGAGGGCGGCATCAGAAGCACGACCCCAATCACCATCCGCACCCCACTTACCAAGATCATATCCAAGATCAATGAGTGCTTGTTGTCTCTGTTCTATTAGTAGAAAGGGTGACCAAACATCAGGTATAGATGGATCATTATATATACCTCTCAGTACTCTTGCGAATGGAAAACCAATACTATCTACTTTATAGCCTGCACAGAGGTCTTGATGATCGTGGTGATCTTCCCAAGTGAGGTGCGACCACCTCTCTTGAATATGTTTCCCAAGAGCAATCATCATAACGATCTGTTCCTCAGTCCAATCTTGAACCAAGTATTCAGTTCGTCCATTTGCAGTAGCGGCTTTAATCCAGTTGTCTTTCGCTTTCACACCCTTGCGAGCATATCCAACATTCACAGTTTCAATTCCAATAGTACAACCTGCTCCACTGTATCGAACACCATTATAGACACAAGGTTTCCCATCCCATCTCAATGACTGATTTGCACCTGCGTGCCAGGATCTATTTTCGATAGTGACATATCTGTCAATGCCCTCATCAAAGGATCTTCCCACTCCAAAGTGAGCACTCGCTTTCCCTTTTCTACTTGCATTAGCACCTCCAAGAACTTTGGAACACCCTCTTTCAAGATCCCAACCAGCAGTCCAATGCCAAGTGACACCCATCGGTTTATAGTTAGTGCGAGATTTCCAACCCTTTCCAACTGCTTGACCTTTTTCAAGAGGGATTAGGTACTTATCACTAAATGTAAAGTTCCAACTCATAGTTTCTTCCTTATTTTCTTTGGGGATGAGAATTGTTGTAGCATACCAATCATCCATTTCGACAGGATCAGTGATCAACGCTCTTACACCAAACAGTTCTCGTAAAGATTTTTTTATAGTATCGTTATTCATATTTCACCATTTAAGGGTAGGGTTAAAATGACTGAGTGATCAGTCCGTTACACACACTACACACACACTTGGAGAAATTACTATGAGTAATGAAAAAACCCCATACCAACTCAGATTTGATCTACTACATCTGTCACGATCTATCATTCAAGAAAACAAAGATAAAAAGTTCCATCTGCTAATGAAAGAAAAAGAAACCAACCCAAATGCCAAATATGAAGAAAAAGACTTGCTCATCTCTTTTGATGAGGTCGTAGAAAAGGCAAAAGAATTAAATAAGTTCGTTTCTAACAAGCAATAAATACTAAAAACATAGATTTCCCATATTCTCTTAACATTATCATTTGAGGTGTCCTATGAAAGATGCAGTTATGAAAGGTATGATGGAGGGCTTTGTAGTTCTCACTGTTCTCGCACTCTATTTATTTGTGAGTGTTGGAATGGCAGAGGTTGGTAAAATATACCCCTATGTAACCATTGCATTTTACATTTCATTCTTTTTCAGTATTCCCATCACATTCAACATTCTCTCCTTTCGTAGAGATGAGAAGAAGAACGAGGAAATTACTGAAAAAAGTTTGTCAGAGGTTTCTTAATCTCTGTATATATAATTAGCCCTTGTACTTATGGGTGAATTAAATTATTTAAGGGAGAGTGTAAAAACTCTCCCTTTTTTTTGACCAAACCCCAAAAATCTCTGTATATATACTTGTGGGCTTTGTAACCCCACAGGTTGTAAAAAACTTGCGAGTGGTGATTGTAGATTTATGTCCTCTACTTGTTGCCACTCGCATTTTCATTTGGCAAGGTCGTTGTAGAACCATTGCTTTCCTTGATCAGAAAGACTGTAAGACTTGTCAGTATTCTTTACAAGAAACCCATCTCTTGCCAACTTACCCATTGATCTTCCAACACCTCTAGTAGTCGCATCACTACCACTTGCACTTAACAGTGTGTGCATTTGCGTACTGTTCTGTGTGGGAATGTTTGGCATAGAACCCATTGCTCTCAATATGTCCATACCAAGATCGGTAATACTCTCATTACTACTATTGGCACGATACCATCTGCTCAATAGAGCAGTTGCTTTGTAAGTTGTTCCACTTGGTGATTTCCCAGTCTTTGCAAGGTATCCATATCTCACCAAAGCACCCATAGTTCTACCAAGACCTTTGGTGGTCACATTAGTATTTGGAAACTTATTGATCTTATGACGAATACTACTTGCACTTTCTTCCTTGTCTGTATTTGCACCCATAATTCTGAGTACAATTTTCATCACCTCAGTAACTGCTGGAAGATCACTATCACTCTCATCAGCCTTGTCCTCATCACTTGTCTGCTCAACAACTTTGAAGATTAGGGGATAATCAGCAGAGTTCAGTTCTGCTCTTTCAATTAATCTTTGTAAAGCAAGTAAGTCATCCCCCACTACCTCATTGAGGTCATCTTTCTTAACCCTTAGTGCAATGTCTCTGAGAATAGTCAGTGATCTCTTATGAACACCTGCTTTGCGAACATCTACATATAACTTTCTAAGTTCCATTACCAGTGGAGTAATCTCCTCATCATCAGCACTATCGCCTACAATCAACTGTGATTTTAACAGAGGTAATGAAGAAACATCTATGTTCAACTTAGTGATAATTGCTGATAGTTTTTTCACTTGTGCTGAGTTGAGTTTGTCCGATTTGCTCTTTTTCAACTCTTTACCAATTTCAACTATAACAATTATGGATCGATCTTTCTTTGGCTCTACTAATTGATATAGTGCTCTCATTTCTTGTAACAGTGCGTTCTCAACAGAGTTCTCTTTCCCTTGTGGTTTATCTGTTGGGGTTTTAGGTGCAACAGTGACACCGTTAATCTGACACCATTTAGTTCCAGTATCGGATAACTTGTAGATAGAACCTTTTTGGCATTTTCCATTAGGACATAGATAGTTTAATCTGACCAACTTACCCATTGACCTACCAAAACCACGCAAGGATACACTACCAACCCTATCTCCCATTGACTTATACACATCACTAGCAGTCAAATCTCCATTACCACCTTTGAGTAATGCACAAACCTCTTTCATTATGTTTGTCTGCAATTCATTCATTGGTAGGAAATTAACTTTCTCTTTTGGTGCAGTGCTTGGAGTTCCTCCATCAGTTGGTTGTGTCTGCGGTTCTTGGACATTCCCACCATCTCCTAATTGAATAGACACATTAGAGAACACATACTTGTTCCCTTTCAGTTCTATTCTCGCACCTTTCCCACCAGTACTCAGACTACTAATGCTTACAAGAGTATCTAATCTCTCTTTAATAATGTCACTAATGACACTAACATCGACAGTTAATCCATCTCTGCTGAGAACATCTCCAAGTGCAGTTACCAGTTGTAAGAGAGTTCTTTCAATTGGATCACTGTCTTTTGCAAGATCAAACAAGAGTTGCATTTGACTGCCCCACTTTTCTGCAACCAGTTGTTCAATCTCACTATCATTCTGATCATTGTCTTTATAGAGTTCGGTAACATCAATCCATATATTGTTGTTATCTACCTCAAACTTTCCTTGTGAGACACCTAACTCAATACTGTCTTTTAAGATACCATTGATCAGAGTAATGAAAGCATTTGGTTTCACACCTTTCTTTGCAAACTCTCTCATCTTGTTCTTAATGAACTGTGTGGCAAAAATCTTCTCAAAGTATGGTTTGAAAGAGAGGTTCTTATAGTACTTGTCACCAACCTTTACTGGCTCAACATCATTCAAAATGGTCACAGTCATACTTATGAGTTGGTCTTTGAAATCAATACCCTCGCTCTGCTCTTGACTTTCCTCGTCTTGATTTTGGTTCTCTTGTATATCTGGTTTTGGTGCATCTTCTGCAATACCAAAAATCTTTCTTGTCTTTGCATAGAACTTTTGATCTAGCAAACCCATAAGGTAGAGACTTACTGCTTCGCAGAAGAACTCCTCTTGGTTGGTCATAGAATACCGAGTTGGGAAATTGAGCGACTGTTGTGATTGTCTGTATGCTCTTGCAAAGTTCTTTATACCGAATACTGCCTCTTTACCATTTTCAAGAACACATTTAATTCTTGTTCTTGATAATAGTTCTTTGAAATAAACCTCTCCTCCACTACTTGTGAACCAAAGTTTCTCACCCTCCTCTGGCAAGTCTTTAACCCTTTGTTGGAGGATAGAATTATACCAGGCTCTCCATTCCATCTTAAAATCATTAGAGATGAACTTTTTGTAGCACCTATGACCAAGTTCGTGGATTAACACTTGTATATAACCACCCTCTTTCTCTGCATAGTTTCCAGACTTACCTCTTAGGTAGATACGAATATACACATTATCTTCATCTTTGTTATAGAACCCAAGAACATTATGACCACCAACCTCATTTACTAAGTGTGCGTGACCATAAAGCACTTTCTTCATTTCAGCAAGATCACCACCTTTTATGTATCTAACTGCCTTAGTGATCTGTTGTTTCACTTTATCAATGACACTATCACTCGCTCCAATGGAATTGTGGATAGTGATGTTCCCAATCATAAAAGTGTCGTTCGTTCCGACCTCTTTGTCTCTCAACCTTTTCACATTGAAAATAGTTTTCAGTTCTCTGCTGTTTTTCCTTAGCCAACTCATTACCATAGTGTGGTAACGGTCAAAGGATCGTGATCTAAAAGCCTTTGCTCCTCCAACAGAAAATCTCTTGGCTATATCAAGACAAAGTTTCTTTTCTTTCTTATTAATTGCTTTCCTTTCAAGAACATACTTTGCCAAAGACCACAACCACTCACCAGGACTTTGACGAGTCATTATCCTATATGTTTCATATATATCGTTTTCAAAGATGATCTCTTCGATTTTCTCTTTAATATCTACTGCATAAGTATGGGCAACAGTGTCAGTCCAACTTTTCCACACAGTCTTATCTGCGTAGTATTTTCCAGATAATTTCAAAGACTTTTCGTGTTCCATAACCTCTTGTTCAAGGTTATAGAGTTCCATATTTTCAGCCATTTGCTTATCCATATAAGCAAGTTCTTCACTGCTAAACTTAGTCCATTCATTATCAATAGGCATAGTTCAAAATCCTCAATTATTTACAATTCGTACTGAATGACAGGTATTTCTCTGCAACTATCACAACAGTCGCCATTTTCCTTGTATCAAAACAAATAGGTGCAAACTCTTTTCTCATAGTTCTTAATCGTTGTGCTATCTTTTGCTCATCACCACCATCAAGCCATTCTTCTTGCAACAGTCTGCACATCTCTGCTTTCCCATCAAGATAATCATCATACTTAAAGTCTTTGTCCAGTGAAATTGCTTCTTCAAAGAGAGCCTCAATAGTTAGGAAATGTTTGCGAATACAATCTGGACATCTCTTTCTTGGTTGGTTCAAATGCTCCTCCAACAAAGCAACTTGCTTACATATCTCTCTCATATTGTACAAAGGAGACATTATGGGTAGCAACCCTCTTTTCTTTTCGCTCTTTATTCCATCTTTTGACATAACTGGTTCTCATTGTTCGATAGCACAACATTCACTATTGTGAATAGATAGAAAGATTATGAAAGGTAGCACTTACCAACAAAACCAAGATTTCCATCTTTGTGGAAAGTTAGGACAAAGTTATTATTAGAAATAGCAGTAGTACTCCCATCTTTATTTCTCGCAATCTGACAAATGATCACACCACTCTCTTGTTTCAACCAGTGAGAAGAAATAGGCTCATCAAGAACTATCTGAAAAGTATTCAGAACACCTATTGCTGACTTTACAAGTTCTTCAACACTGTCAAAAGAATAGGAGTAGTCAAAATGTTCTTTAAGGGTAAAGTTCATTTTATTTCTCTCATCTCTTTCAAGTGAAAAACCAAGATCGTGAGTACTGTCAAAATCACTAGCCCTCCTACCAATAGAATGTGAGGGAATGTTATTAGTGGCCTCTACAATGAAACGATCCAGTAATCCTGCACTGTGAGAACAGACCTTATGTACTTGCACTAAATCAGGCCTAGTCTCAATGGGTGCAGAACCTGTGAATTCTATTCTCACTTTCTTTGGAAGAGTAGAACTTTCAATAACCACTTGAATACTTTCAAGGGCTTCACTTTGAAGATCCAACCTACAAACAAAGTACTCACTTTCATCTGTAATCACCGACACAGAATAACCTGTCTTAACTGTCATTTTTGAAAGGATCATCTGCCAAATTTTACTTGCACTAATCATAATAATTCCTCACTAATTCTATTAGTATGTTTTGATAGTAGGATTATTATTACTCTACTACTGCAACCTCAGTTCCTATCACACCTTTTTTCTTATCGACAACATATCCAACTAAAGATTTTCGTGATTTATACCCATTTTTATGATGCCAATTATCACTACCTGCAAGACTTGGCATACGATATACTGTCACATTTCCAAAAACTGGCAATTCTCTCTCAGTATGTAAATGACCAGTAAAGATAAACCTTTGCTTAGAGTTACCCCATTCTCTTGCTTTTTCAGATGCAATAATAGCAGGCCAATCTTTCACTTTTCCGATGTCTCCGTGAGTGAAACAAATCAGACTATCTCCATACACAAGGTATTGCCTATTTGACAGGTCTTCAATGACACTTACATCAACGGCAGAGTTAAACCACCCTTTCATAGCCGCCCTAAGTAAGGTGCTTGTGTAGTAGTCGTGGTTTCCCGGAATCACATAGAGTTTCACATTTCCAAACTGTCGGATCATATCTATGTAGTCTCTACACATCTCAACATAAGTCCAAGCCAACTCCTCAGGAGTTCCATCACAATCTTGTGGAGTACCTCTTGTGGTCGTATTGCTTTGGTTGTCGATATGTAGTCCATCACCACCGAGAGCAACCACAATCTCATCTGGTTGCCCTCTCTCACAAACTCTTTCAAGTAGGTCTTTTGTACTTTTCCACAATCTTGCTTTTGCAATCTCCCTATTATAGGGGTCATTTCCATAAGAGGGAGCATATTTACCCCAGTGGAAATCAGTAGGCGATAAGATCACAGAATATGCTCCTCTCTTTGGTTTTCCAAGTTCTAACTTTGGCACTGTGTATTCTGCTTGTATGTTCTCAAACTTTTGTACCATAGTCTCTGCAAAAAGATCCAAAGATTGATATATCTCTGCGTGTTTCTTAATTCTTCTCCATTCTTTCTGTTGGGCTTTCACTAAAACCCTTTCTTCTTTTCTTCGGACAAGTTCTTCTGAGAGTTTGGTGTCTCCTCTCTTAGCCATTTCTTCATCAGACCAAAGACTACTGTCGTGAGTAGTTCCCATAGTCCTTAGCAGTTCGATTACTGTTCTTCTCGCAAGTCCTTGTTTCCTTGCAATCTCATTAACAGTAGCAGGTTGCCCATCCCAATTAGAATAAGCCTCTTTAATTGTTCTCCATTTCTCGCCAGGAATTATGAAAGGTTTCTTCCTTGATTTTAGATGTACAACATAAATGTCTCTCTTATCATCATACCAGTAAGACCTGTCGTGTTCCCACTCATCTTTGTAGAGAGGAGTAGTGATCTTGTCTATGGTAGCCATATCTTCTGTACTATCTTCCTCAGTATTATCTTCGATTTCCGCAATGGAATTTTCTGATAATCCCTCACTTTTGATCCAACTACAAAACTCTCGGAATTGTTCAAAGGTTAGTCCATATTGTTCCTTGTGGGTATTGTAATACCTCTTGTGGTAGTAGTACTTATTGCAATTGAGTAAGTTCAATCTCTGCTCAATACTGAGCGAGTTCCAAATAGATGAATAAGTCATAAAAATCCTTTTGATTAGAAAACAGAACAAATAGACAATGTAGGTTTCATAAGATCAAAAGAATAAAGTAATTACTCACAATTTCGGATAATAAAAAAAATTATTCTTGACTAGAAAGGTTTTTAGGCTAATGAGGCTCAGCAAAATTATAGTCTCAAAGAGATGGGGAAATGTTCTTGGCTGACCTCTCTGACTGCCCTCGCATATTCTTGTATTTCCCACTGTGCGTGACTATCTTCACGCAATTTAAGAAAGTGCATTACTGCTTGCAAACTTGCAGTCCAATAGCACTCACTATATAAATTAAGAGGTAATACCATTCTCGCTTGCTCTTTGCAGACACCCATATTCAAGAGGGCCGAGTAGGCTTGCATAGAACTGTCACAACTATCCCAGTAGATTTCTTGTGCCATTTGCTCAGTAGTGAGATCAACTGCTCCCTCTGAGCCTTGCTTATTATCTTTGCTCTGCACTCTGAAATTAGTGGGTGTGTAGAACTCATAATCAAACTCTACATATCTCCCACTAATTTCATTCCAAGCACAACCAACTTGATGTTTCATCCATTGTCGAAGAACGAAGATGGGTGCTTTGATGTGAAACTGTAAAGTTGCGTGTCTAAAAGGAGAAGAATGATTATGCTCCCAAAGATAATTAATAAGTCTTTCATCTCTTGGTCGGATTTTTTCTGCTTTCTTACCAAAAGACACTCTTGCACTATTCACCACAGACAGGTCTGATCCCATAACATCTACAATTTCTACAAACCCTTTATCCAGTACTTTCATCTGTGTTCCTCAATCTTTCTAGTATTTCTTTCAGTTGTTTTTCAGATACTCCAAGATACTCTGCAAGTGTTAATTTAGATACACCACAGTGCCACAATTCTATTCTTCTTTTTATTTCTGTATTTGTTTGCATAAAATGTCTGTATATATAAGTTGAGGTTGCTTTTTCAATTCTCAAAAATCTAATTTTAGGAGATTTATTATGAAAAAAATTATATTGAAAGCCTTTAATGATGGGAACATTCAAGTTCGATACGACCAAAATCTTAACCTTTATGCGATTAACATTATCAATCCAAAAGGGGAAAATGAAAGCCATCTTGAATTGACACAAGAGAGAGCATTAGAACTTTTAGATCAACATACCAATGCTGACATAGAACCTCTGCTTACAGTCATTCAAAAGGCTATCTCATTGAATATAGATCCTGCTAGTATTATGAATATGGGAGTTAATTAGGGAATGTTATTGAGACACTATCGATCTTTATACTACTGTCATTAATTCGTATGTGGAAATAAACCCCATCTTGACAAGCCCTACCCCCAAATGTGCCTTGTACAGTATTACCACTACTTGAACCAAGTCTCACATGACCATTGGTAACTCCATCATCGAATAGAACACCATTGTATTCTATTCCGTGCAAGACGATGGGGTTAGCAGTGTTTCCAAAATCACCATTTGGGGAATTAATTCTTCGTAAAAATACCTCTATTAAACCATTGGAGAGGTCGCTTGTGGCATTTACTACAAAGTCACCACTGAAAATCATTATGAAATTGGGCTGGTTCAAACCACTCGTTTCTACGAATGTTCGATAGTAGTTCGCATTAGCACTTAATCCTGTGTAATCTGGATTTCCTGTTGGCTTAAAGACAGACCAATCAGTGTAGTTAGCACTTGTGGAGATCATAAGTTTCCCTCCTTGTACAAGTGCTTGACCATTTGAGAGAGCAATTGTGCTATCCCAGTTACCTGTGGTTGCACCCCCATTAAAAGTGCTATCTTGTCTCCTATCTTCATCAGTGAACGGTTCAAAAAGATCACCACTGGCTGACAAAAAAGTATCTATCAAAATAGAATGATTGTTATCTGTTAGTGTAGGACTATTGCCCCACGGCTCTCTTGCGAAAGCAGAAACACTTGCATTTGTTACGATGTACCTTTTATTTGTGTAGGTGATTGCCCAATTGTTCTTATCGTAATTTACACCAGTGTTATTCTCTACATTAGTCCAACCTGAGAAGAAAGCAGATCCACTACCAAAAGGAGATTGGTTCAAGTTAGGGAGATTGTATCCTGTGTTTGAAATGCTGATGTTTGAACTTGTGCGAATAGAGTTGGCATTTAAGTTATCAATCGCAGAAAGAATTATCCTCCAAGAAGAATTGGTGTTGTAATACTTTATTCCGCTGAGGTATCTATACACAGGAGTGCTTTCAAGAAAACTCAAAGCACCAATGACAGGAGTAGAGGGATTGGTATCAATGAAAATCTCACTTTGAGTGAAAGAGTAAGTACCTCCGTCAGAGGTGCTGTCTGTAATGTGGGTGATTTCAGTGTGGTAATAGCCACCATTTGGTAATAGTGTCGTCACATCTATATCGACCACTGCCTTTGCCTTATACTTTAGAGCATCATCTACACCATATTGTGAGATAGCCACTGTAATGGCATTACTTGGAGAAATGTGAGTACTATTCTGAGTGATCGCAGGAGTGGTGAAACTGTCAATAAGACTGTCTTTATCGTATATCTCAACAACCATAGTACTGTCTCCACCAAAACCTGTCGTTGCTTGTGATGTTGAAAAAGTTGCAGTTCTGCTAGTTGTCACTGTTCTGTTCGTACCATCAGTCCCACCTACCTTAAAAGGTGTTCCTTCTCCACCACTTGGAGTTGGTATTCTCGCAGTTGTAGTGGGGGATATAGTTGTGGAAACAGTCTGAGAACCGTTATTACCATCAGCAGTATTCCAATGACTGCGATAACTTGGTGGCGGTGGTGGCTCTGGTACTGAGAAAAAACCTTTTCCATTATCTTCTTCTAAAACTGCTACCTCTATTTCGTGCCTTAATGTACTACCATCACTAGGATCAACTGCTGAAACAAGACCATAGAATACTGGTTGGTTGTTATAGGTGTGCAGTAGGTCATAAGGGTAAGTCCATCTTCCTGTTTCTACACTATCTTCTGACATAGTACCACTAGCAAGTGAGACAACAGAACCATCAGATAGAAAAGTATAAACCTCAATAGTGGGAGTATTTACTGCGATAACATCTCCATTACCATCAAAGAACTTGACTTGGAAAATGTATTTCTCGCCTTTTACTGCATAGGATGACATTGATTACCTCTTTACAAATTTAGCGGTTAGTCCAGACAAACCAGAGTTCTGCTCCACTACAGATACACGATCAGTAAGAGTTGAGAGGTCTGAGTTTGTACTGCTCACATCTCCTTGTAATGCAGAAATGTTATCTGCATTGGTTTGTATGTCAGCAGTGTTGGTTGAAATACTACTCGTATTAGTAGAGATGTTTCCTGTGTTAGTGGAAATACCTCCTGCATTGGTTGTGATGTTAGTGGAGTTGGTTGTGATACTTGCAGTGTTGGTGGCTATATCTGTTGTATTAGTAGATATGTCTGTTGTATTTGTTGAGACTTGGGTCGTGAGATTTATCAAGTCGTTTTGGAGATCAAGGATTTCTTGATTTGTACCTCCAAGATCCTTGACTGTTTTCCCAACATATCTAAAACCTACAATATAAGGATCATTTACAGTGCCTGTGAAATCAGGAGATAGAAACAATAGCCCATTGGCATAATTCCAAATCCAAGCCTGACTTGCGGTTTCACCAGTTCCTGTTGCACCTGTTGTGGTAGATACAAGTGTTCCTCCAGCAGTGGGATCACCATTATATAGGAGAATACCATAACCATTACTAGGTGATCCGTTTGACTGAGGTATCAATTGTGGCAAAAGCCAATTCTTCAAAACTGGTGATGTGGGATCATTGTATGTCGAATAAGCCACCCAAGTAGTGCCATTAGATCCAGTCATTAAAGTAAGTCGGACTGCGTTCTCATTTTGAGACAAGTCATCCACTACACCTTGTAGGTTGTTGGCTACATTAGTTCTCGCAGTGGGAATGTTCGATGCAGGATACTGTTTCAGCAGATCCATCTGCAACCACACTTGAGCACTGTCCATAATGAAAGTGAAAGGGAAGAAACTCTCGTACCAAGCCGCCATACTCTCACTATCAATCACTCCGGCTACAAGAGCCTTTGTGAACATATTGATTTTTTGTCTGTCTGTAAAAGCCATTTTCAAAATCCTCTGATAGACAAGTACAAGGATTTCAACATTCTGAACTCAGCATTAGAGAGACAGTATATGTCAGCACGATACACATTAGTGTGAAACTTTAAGAGGAAACCTCTCTCACTTTTCTTAATCTGAAAGACAGTCGCACCACACCAACCATCACCACCCACCTCGTTCATCGTCTTATCTACTTTTTCAACCAAAATTTTATGTTCTTCTACTTTCTTCTCATTCACCCTAAAAGAGATAACAATAAAATCCCCATTTCTCTTTACTCTGTATAGATCACTAAAATACATAATTACACACCTTTACAGTCTCGCTTTCAATACTACAAACTTATACAAAGATAAATGAGAAACTATTTAGTTTAACACCAATTGATTTATGAAACTGTACTCTCAGATTTTCAGATAATTACTCCCTATTTTTTGTATTACTTGGTTTATAGTTAGTTCTTGTATGTTTCGCCCTGTTTTGAAGTGCAAGATGTTCTCACTATCTCTAATTTTATCACTAACGATCTCACAAAATTATTAAAGGCTCTGATAATAGGGGGTTTTTGGAGAACTGATAAATTATCACTATCCTATCATCTTGATTTTCTTTTGATTTTTCGACAGTTTTTAAGTAATTAAAAACTACACCTATCTACTTGTTTCAGTATAGTTAAAAATATAAACTACTCACACAGAAGATCGGAGAGTATCTATGGACAATTTCATTTGTTTTGAATGTGGTTTTACAGATAGTAATTATTTTAACACTTGTCCAAGTTGTGGTAGAAACTACATAACACCAGTTGTCTCAGTGACTAATGGTCTGTTAGTGAAATATGTGAGTGATAACAAAGGAAGAGGCGTATTCGCAACTAAAAAGTTTCGCTATGGAGACTTGGTAGAGAGTTGTCCAGTTCTCATTGTTCCAAAAGAACAAGCATTACACTTGACAAAGAATATAATATGGAAATATATGTTTCCGTGGAACAACTATGAAACCACTCACGAAGATAGAGCAGTTGCTATGGGCTATGGTATGCTCTATAACCACCATCACGAACCCAACACTGTATACAGGTTCAATGACAATGAACAACTACCAAGCATTGATTTCTATGCTCAAAAGACTATTGAAGCGGGAGATGAGATCACTATTTATTATGGTGATATGTTGTGGTTTCCATACAAAAAAGAGCAGTCTTAACCATCAGATTTTCAGCCATTTGTACCCTAAACTCTGTATATATACATATACACAATATGGAGGGTGCGATGAAAGTTCAAACCAAAAGACCAATCCTTTCTAAAATGATTAAGAGAGCAAGGTTGGCACATAGTAGTGCTCCTTTACCATCTCCACAAGATGTGAAACTTAGAATGGAGACAGGACAGAAGATCCGACTTTCATTTACAAGGTTTCCAGAGGATCTTACTAAAAGTGGTATTCCAGACTTAGAGCAGAAACCTGTTTTCAGTGGTGGCTATCGTCACTATGTTGCTTCTGAGTATGATCTGACAAAGAGTGGTGGTGGTTATGTGATTTGCAAGGGAAAGGGGAACTGCAAATGGTGTAAGCACTCGCACGAACATACTCGCTATTCAAGGTTAGCAATCGCAACAACAGTAGTTGTCTGGCCTACCTTGCACGATGGTAGTGTAGATCACAAAGCATTGTATAATGGTGTCTTTGATGTAATGCCGTGGGTATTTGGAAAAAATATGTACAAAGAGTTGTCTGTAATTCAAGGTGAGTTCCCACTGGGAGAGTTTGATCTTCTTCTTACTTGTGAAAGGACACAGTACCAAAGGATAAACATCAGAGCAACAAAAGGGAATATGTACAGAAAGGTCATCACTGCAAGTGAGAAAGAACAATACTGGACAAACAAGGGGTTTTCCTCAAAACAAGCAAAGGAGAAAATGTCTTATTATGGGGGTATGCTTTCTTCTATCATCCAAGATACCACTGGATTTACCAAGTTATTGCCAATGATTTTGGGAAAGGAGGATCTATAAGTTTCAGAAAATGTGGATAAAATTTCCACTTTCTGTAAAACCTCTGTATATATCCTTTGAGAGGAAACTCTTTGTTCATTGACAATACAATATGCACTCGTAGTTCAGTTGGATAGAACAACTGCCTTCTAAGCAGTGGGTCGCAGGTTCGAATCCTGCCGAGTGTACCATTTAACCATCTCCTGTGGGGAGAGTGAGCAGAAGATCCAGTATTTTCCTTTATATTTTTTTCTTGATCTTTTGCTACCGAGAATATGATGTTTGGAAAGGTTTTTTTGACTGGTTTAACCTTTCCGATAACGCAAATCTTCATATTCTCACAAAAGGTGGGGTAGTCGGCAAAACTACCCCACCTTTTTTTCTACCACTCACCACAGTCTATTGGTATAGTGTCACAATAGGGTGTTATGACCGAGTGGTTTAAGGTGCTGGATTGCTAATCCAGTGTAGGGTTTATGCTCTACCGTGGGTTCAAATCCCACTAACACCTCCATTTCGTTCCAGGCGGCATTGGTTGGTTGCCACTAAGGGTGAGATTAATTTCTCACCCTTTTTTATTAGAACAAGTCGAAGAAATCAAATATGTCCATACCTTTGGTTTCGACCTTTGCCCATATTGTCTTTGTATGATCATATTCTTCTTTCAAGTGCTCAAGGATAAACTTTTGCATACTCTCATAGTCTTTCCCATTTCTTAGGTCATACTCAATAAGTCTCACACCCCTTTTCTCACAGAGAGTTCTTTTCAACCGATCTCTTTCTTTCGTCACTGCAAGTTCTTCTTCACCTCCCCAGTAGTCAATAGGTTCATAGTGTTGTATTCCTTGCACCTCAAAACCTATTTTATGTTTTTGAAGATAATGATCTATTTCAAGTAGTGCGTTAGTATGTGGGTTTTTAAGCCATTTTGGTCTTACTTTAATGGGGTGAAACCCTAAATCTCTGAGAACTTTACCAAACAGTTTTTCAGACTTAAAAGAATTGCAATTAGGACAGTTATTACCACTGGTGTGTGATACTGGTTTCATTTCAAAATCGACACCACACTTTCTACAACCAATAATTACTTTTGTATGGCTATCCACATACCTAACCTTTGAGTAGTCATATTTGTTACCGTGAGTTCCCTTAAACTTTTCTACAATGCTTTCTTGGGTATCTCTGTTTCTACAATGGCGACACCCCCTCCCTAATTTATGCTTAGAAGGTGTTTGTAGAAAGTCTTTTCCACACTTTCTACAACCAATAATTACTTTCGTCTTAGCATTGACATACCTAACCTTTGAGTAATTGAACTTTTCTCCGTGAACTATTTTGAATTGTTGTATTACCTCCTCTGTACTGTATGTAGCATTTCCACTACAAACAGGACATCCAGAACCTCTCAAATGATTATCTGCTATGGGAAAGAAATCATTATTACAGTCTCTACAAGTTATGTGGATTTTGCTTTTTATTGTTTCAAACAAAACTTTTGAATAGTCATACTTGTCTCCGTGCTTTTCTCTAAATCGGATGATGATACTTTCTTGTGTATGCTTCCTCTCTCCCATCTTCACTCTCCTTAATTTATATATATATACAGAGAAAGTTTTATACATTTCGATCCAACTCTGTATATATTTATTGCAACCTCTCAATAGTTAGGAGAAAATTATGGCTAAGGAACAAAGAGAAATGACACACGAAGAACAAGTTCTTGATGGACTAGAACTCGCACTGCTTTGCAAAGATGGGAAAGGTCTTACATTGAAAGACCAAGTTTGGTCATTGGATAGTGACTGTGCAGACAACACTGCAATACACCCAAAGTTTGGCAGTACTTGGACAACAGGAAAATGGAAGATGAGCAGAGAGACTGTTCAGAGCCTTGTAGGTAAGAAACTGATCCTCGTACCATCCACGCACAAGTCAAGTTATCTCGGTGGTGAGATTATTGGATACACTGAGGTAGAGGATGGAAGATTTGAAATAACCTTTCGATCAAGCGAGGATCTTAGAAATCGCAGAGTTATTGGTTGGAAATCTCAGAACCCTATTTGTTTAATAAAAAACCTAGAACAAAATATGTTTGGGAATGTTCGATGAAAAATAGAGTTGGTGAAAAGTGTTGGCAGAGTTTTGGTTATTCAAACATTATGTTTGGAGTGGTAGTCTCGCAAGAAATGAGAGATAAATGGCTTATGTATGAGGTTAGGTGGGGAAAGGGCACTCAAACCACTTGGGTAAAGTGCAACAATGTATCCTTTCATCTTCCAATCGAAGCACTGGATCTAATCAAATGATTAAGAAACTACTGGAATACATTGGACTGATCATAGGTCGCCCAAGAACACTGTCTCCTGATGAAAACCAATCTCTGAGATCAAAAGGTTTGATTGAAGAAAATGAAATTGCCTATGAGGACACAGACATTTTCTTCATTCAAAACCTCAGCACTTGTGAAATGCGAGTGTTGTACAAATCCGCATTACCATTAGACTAGGAATACCATACCAATTTTGATTAATTTAAGTATATTCCCATTAAAGTAGGAACACTGGGTGGTGAAATGTCTGATATAATTAGCGATAAGGATTTGGTTGTAAAAAAAGTATCCAATGGTTGGGTACTGTATAAGGTGGAGCAAGGACAACCCATACACCTCATAGAAAGCACTCTCCAATTCTTCAAGTTTGTATCAAGCACAGAAGAACTGCAAAAGATAATTGGTAGTATTGAAGAAAGTGAGAACAACTTGTACAGACCACTCCCCCCTTGTCTGACCATATCTCAAAGTGAGATACAAGGTTTAGGGTTGTTTGCACGAACAAACATAGAGTTGGGTACTGAGTTTGGTATTTCTCACATTAAAGACACAAGATTTCAAGATGGTTATATAAGAACTCCTCTCGGTGGTTTCTTCAACCACTCAGACAACCCTAATGCAGAAGCCTACATTGACAAAGAGTACATTCGATTGAGATCTATCAGAGAAATCCGAAAGGGAGATGAAATAACAGTTCGATACTGGCTCTATAATATAAAGGAAATACTATGATGAGCACCCTTATCCAAGAGATAATCAAAGCGAGTGATTGCAATTTTTCTTGTGACACTGAGACTAAACCCATTGTCTATATTGCAGGACCTTTTGCCAGTGATCCACAAGGAAACACTGCTAAAGCAATTAAACTTGGAAAGATCGCTAAGGACTATGATCTAGCACCCCTTATTCCACACACTACTATACTTAGCGGTGCATATGGAGATGATGATGTTCCACACGAAAGAGAAAGTGGAATGATCGTCACTCTCTCTCTTTTGGTGATGGTTGCAGAGAAGATTGATGGACACTTGTGGATTATTCAAAACAAAGATGGAACTCTTTCTAAGGGAACTCAATTGGAGTACGACCTTTGGTGTGGCATCAGAAAGATGCTACATCACCCACCTAATGTGACTATTCGCACATACCGAGATTGGTTGTCTCAAATTATATGAGGATACAAAATGTTTTTTATTACACTAATAGGAATAAACTTTAACAGTTACTGGGGATATAATGACTACAAAGAAAATTACAGACGATAAAGTAGATGAAATTGCTAAGAAAGAGATACTTACAGAAGAAGATGTAGAAACTCTTGCAGACTGGGTGTTACAAGAGATTGAAGAATTGGACAACCCTCAATGAGTAATTGGAAACAGACACAGTGGGTGGATGAAACAGGTCAAGTGACCACAATCCAAGATGTTCTCGCAATACTTAAAGATGATCCTGTTGTTTCTTTAGAACTAAAAGCACTGGATCATATTCCCAGTGTTCTCATCCAAGAAAAGAAACTAGAAAATGCCGACTTATCTTTTCCAATTATTGTTGTTGAAAAGAGTGGGGTATTTCAAATGATACTTGATGGACACCACAGAAGACACAAGGCGATAATGGAAAAGAGAACTCATATACTTGCAAAAATTCTGAAAAAGGGTATCTTCAATACTCATCACTAATCCATCTATAAGATAGGATCAGTAGCATAAAATACACTAAATGGAGGATACTATGCTTTTTGTTCTAGGTTTGTTTATCGCTTGTGGCGATAAGGAAGAAGATACTGCAAGTGCAGAAGAAACTGTCGATACTGCTAATGCTGAAGACACATCTTCAAGCGAAGAAACTGGTGGAGAAGATACTGCTGAGTAATCTGTCTTTCTAATGAAACTGAGAGGGTGAGATTTTTCTCACCCTTTTTTTGTTTCCTCTGCAAAAAAACTCTGTATATATAACTGCTAAAGTTTCACAAAGTGAAATCAGCGATAAAATAACACTCTAACGGAGAAAATAATTTATGTCCTATACTATACCTGACTTGGAGAGACAGTTCGCCCAACTATCAGAGGCAGACAGAAACAGAGGATTTGCTCGCCTATTTCCTTATTATGATAATGTGAGAAGACTTAACGGATCGGCTAGTATCTCAAAGTTTTTGAATAATCCTAATCTCAATAAGATCCTTGAATACTGCTCTTACAACCATAATGTTAAGAACATTCCGAACAATTTAAAGTCTTTGAGAGATGATGTGTTTGAGTTCTTTGAGAAAATGTATGAAACAGTAGATAATGAAAAACTGAGAAAGAACCTTTTCACTCACTTTTTGATGAGAGAGTGTAACAAGAAAACAATCCCCATTAGTGACACTGCAATTGCGAATATGTATTCTTATCTTTTTGGAAAGGAATTACCTCAAAAGGTTATTACGAATGTGTCGAATTACTGTGGTTTGTATTACACTTTGAAATCACCATATGAGTACTTGGTAGATACTGACAACTTTGATGATCTCTTTGGTGAAGACGACAGTGATGGAGTAGAGGACAGTGAAGAAACAGACACTATG
>MDTD01016460.1_pt1 | contig 22735 bp, 18 predicted proteins | sample 811221 | NCBI WGS metagenome assembly MDTD01 (sample SAMN05326646, study PRJNA326480) | marine metagenome | isolation source: seawater | place: Pacific Ocean: South West | collected 2011 | reverse complement strand
CTTAGCCCGCGCGCTAAATATAGCGTTTCCAGCAATCGCTCCTAGCAAGATGCAACCACCGGTCAATGTATTCGATGTCGCTGTTTCCCCAAGAAACAACCAAACCCAAACCGGCGCCAAAAGCACTTCTGCGAGGGACAGCAGGGTCAGTTCCACGGCGGGAAGTGATCTAGAACCTAGCGTATAAAGCACTAAGCCCGCTCCTACCTGGAATACACCCATTCCAATAGAAATACCCGAGTCTCGCGCCGAGATCGTCAGGGGGAGATCCACGCTAATGCAAATCGCCGCTGTAATCACAACGCCAAAAATCCCCGATAGGAAGACGGACGGCAACATCTCGACGTTTTTTCCCCAGCGAAGCGTAACGGTAAATGCGGCAAAGCCAAGAGCGGATCCTAGAGCAGCTAAGCTCCCGTCGAGGCTGCCACCAAAGGACTGTCCGCCGACCATTATTCCAATTCCCAGGATCGCAAAAGAAATCGCGATCCATGTGCCTATAAGTACCCGCTCGCCCAATATGCACCATCCCAAGACTGCCGCGAAAAAAGGAGCTGCCGCAAAAAGAAGCAGTGCATTGGCTACAGAGGTTGCCTGGATTGCGTAGATTCCACCCGCATATGCCACTACAAGAGATAGCGCTGCCATGACCCCAGGTAATCCTGCACGACGTACCTGTGCGAGTGGCGGATCGCTTGAGCGAATGCGAATCACAATGTACAAAAAGATCATAAGACTCATGGACCGATAGAGGAGGATTTGCCATACGTCAGCCTCTTGGATCAGTCGAATTCCGAGTCCAACTGTTGACCATAGGACGCCTGCAGCAAACACTAACGCCAAGCTGCGCGCATGAGTGGAGTCCATGACTAAATCATCCTTTGACGGGTGAGGGGTTTGAGCCCATTAGAAGATGTGAAGAGCGCCGCCGTATTGAACCGACGAGAGGCAATGGGATGGATTGTGACTCCCCGAGTAGAAAGAGCGGAAGGTATCGTACACCAACGGCGGGGTCTAATATTGTTAATTGGAATAAGATTCACCGATGAGTCGAAATAAATTTTTGACAAAACTAGAGCAGGAGGAACTGCGCCACCTTAATGCTCAGACTATCAGTCACTATGAGCGATCGGCTCATGAATTCCTGGAAGCGACTCGGCAACACGATGTCAGCCAGAACATTGAAGCTCTTCTGAGAAATATCACAGGTGTGAAGCCCTATGACATTCTCGACCTAGGGTGCGGTCCCGGCCGAGACTTATTGGCATTCAAAGCTTTAGGGCATCGCCCGATTGGTCTGGATGGCTGTGCCGAATTTGTCAAAATCGCGAAAGCACGAGCACGTTGTGAAGTATTGCATCAAGATTTCCTTGATCTCAATCTGAAATCAGCTACTTTTGATGGCGTCTTCGCAAATGCTTCACTGTTTCACGTCCCCACTCAGGAGCTTGAGCGTGTACTTAATGATATTTATTCCTGCTTGAAAACGGATGGAGTGTTTTTTTGCTCCAATCCAAGAGGACCTGACATCGAACGATTTAATGGCGACCGGTATAGTGTGTTCTTGCAACTAGAGACCTGGCGGGGGTTTGTTCGGTCAGTTGGCTTTACAGAGCTGGAACACTTCTATCGGCCATCTGGAAAACCGCGTGAACAGCAACCGTGGCTGGCCACAGTGTGGCGGAAAGAAGCGTGTACCGCAGCTTTAGAAGAAGCAGCCCTGTGATTGAGGGACGTATCGAAAAAATGGTGGGCCCGGAAGGACTCGAACCTTCGACCAATAGATTATGAGTCCAAGCCAAAGTTAAGGAGACTTCACTAAAACCCTTTGTTTATAGCAATCCTCACACCCCGACTTCCACGCAATCGGACTTAAAAGGACTCTAGAGGACAGGAAGGGCTAGCAGTTCGCTCCACTTTGGTTCCACCCTAGGGTACCCACCCCCTTTTGACACTCAACTTAATTCATACATCCGGTTCACAGATCGGAAGGAAATGTAAGATCGGGAAGATGAGCCTAAAGACATTGGATTAGAAGGTGTAGCTTTCTTATTTCAGCGCTAAAGCTGACCTTTTTGCGCTACGGCGGTTGCCCTACTGTTTGAAAACGGATGTTTGCAGGCTCCTCATGGCTCAGCGATCTCGATTTGGGGACTGCGAGCCTCAATTTCTTTGGCAGCTGCAATCAGAATATCTTCTCTAAAACGTGCTCCCACGAGTTGAGCACCCATGGGAATCTTTCCAATTGGGTCCGGATGGTATCCCGTGAAGACCGACATCCCTGGAATTCCCACCAACGGCAACCCCACCTGAGTCAACTGTGCTTCCATGACTCGAGGAAAATCCTCCAGATCCAGTAAATCAGGAAAAGGCGGTTCACTGGACGTGGGGCAAATCAGAACAGGATATTTTTCAAGAAAAAGTTGCCAGTCACGAAGGAGGCCGATCCGCGCCTGCAAGGCGTCCAGAATGTCATTGATGGTAGGCGTTGGGGATAATTTGACCATCTCTCCAAAAACGTGAATGGCATCAGGATCTCCCTCCTTTTCCAGGAGTTCTGGACCCGCCCGATGCATTTCTGCAAGCCACAAGATGGCCTGTAACCGCGCTGGCTCCCGAAAAGGCGGGCTCTCCACTTCTTCCACTTCCCAGCCTGCATCCTGCAAACGTTCCGCGGCCTCCCTTACTGATTTTTCAACCAAGTCGTGTGTCTGCATCCCTTCTGGAGCTACACATAGAGCTGCTCGGTAGGGAAACTCCCCCATCTGAAATGGGAGAGGAACATGCCAAGGGTCACGGAAATCCGGAGCACACATCACCTTGGTCGCCAGTTCAAGATCCAAAATGCTCCGTGTTAGGGGCCCTGAGACGGCCATTAATTGGGCCCCAATGTGTCGATCTTTGCTTGAGGCGTTCCATGCGGGAAAACGCCCAAGGGTAGGGCGAAGACCCTGGAGACCACAAGCGTAGGCTGGATACCTTATTGATCCCCCAATGTCGGTACCGTGTCCGATTGCACCAATACCGGCAGCTGTCGCGGAAGCAGCCCCCCCGGAAGAACCGCCAGGAGTGATGGACGAGTTATGAGGATTGAGAGTATGGCCGTGCAACTGGTTTCTGGTAAACCAGCGTAGAGAGAAGGCTGGCGTATTGGTGCGCCCGATGATGATTGCTCCTGACTTGCGAAAATTAGTAACCACTGGGCTATCGTATTCTGCAATCAGACTCCCCTGCATCTTCAAGCCGTTAGTATTGGCATATCCTGCCTGATCAATATTCACCTTCACAGTGACTGGTACACCGGCGAGTAGCCCAGGATCCTCTCCACGTTGAATGGCTTGATCTACCAAGTGGGCTGAGCGAAAAGCATCATCCTGGGTTTGGATGACGACAGCATTGAGTTTTCCATTTACCTGCTCGAGTCTGTCCAGAGCGGCTTGAGTGGCTTCAACAGCCGAGACCTTACCGGCCTTGACCAGGCTTGCGAGCTCGGCAGCATTTTTTCTCCATAAGACTTCCATTATTTCCTCCCAGACAGGCCCTCAAATGTTTGAAAAAAACTTGAGAGAAATTATTAACTAAAAAGATTTTAAACGTATGGCCGTAGCAAACCTACCTGCCGTGGGAGGCAGTTAGGTACATAATGAATGGGCTTTTGTAGGGTGTGCATCTCCGGAACGAGCGCTAACGCTGTTCCAATAAAACCCTTCATGCCAAGAAATTAGTATTTTTGACCGTAGGAAGTTGACTCCACCGCATTGCTCTTGTTGGGGTCAGATTAAATCAGTTTTGCAGAAGTTTCTTCACTCATTGTGTTGGTTGAAAAACTATTAAGCAACATGGTCAATTAGTTCCGGTTCTTCTTGATCAAAAAATTGCTTCAAGACATTTTCTTCTGTTAGATTGACCTGTTGTATTTCTGCATTACAGTTCCCACGATGCATGACGTACGCACGGTGTGAGAGATTAAGTATTTCTGGCAAGTCCGACGAGATTAGCAGCACACCAGCTCCTGCCTCGCAAAGGTCTTTTATGAATCGATAAATCGCGACTCTCGCGCCAACATCGACTCCGACGGTAGGCTCATCCAGGATGAACAATTTCACATCGCGAACCAACGCCTTCCCGACCAGAACTTTTTGCTGATTACCACCAGAAAAATACTCAACGTCTTTTTCTATATTGAATGGCTGAAGGTCCAGTTTTTTTGAGATCTCTTTAACTTCCATCATCTCTCTAAAACGCCTTAAAAGAATCGAGCCCGAGAATTTTGTTAAATCTAGGGAGGAGACAGATATATTCTCCCGGACATTTCGCATCATTATTAATCCCTCTAGACGTCGATCTGATGGAAGATAATAAAGTCCCATCTTTAACATTTCTGAAGGACTTAGCCGATTTAACTTTCTCTCACTGTCGTATATGGATTGGCCATTGAAGCTGATTTTCCCACTCATTAGATTTTCAAGACCAAAACAGGCGCGTCCGAGCTGAGACTTACCAGACCCCACCAGTCCTGCTACTCCAACTATTTCCCCTGCGCACACATCTAACGAGACAGACTTAATGGCGTTGTCCGCACTCGTCAGGTTAGCGATCTCAAGGATATTTCCCTGTTTTTGTAGCTTTATTTCTGGAAAGATCTCGTCGATCACTCGGCCGGTCATTAGGGATACAAGTTGTTTATCTGTGACGTCCTTTGCAGGAACTGTATCGACAAGGCAGCCGTCCCTAAGTACAGTGATTCTGTCACCGATCTTCTTTATTTCACTCATCCGATGAGTAATGTAAATGATCCCGATGTTCTCTCGCTTTAGTTGATGGATCAAATTGAAAAGTTGTTCTGTTTCCCGATCCGTGAGCGAAGCGGTAGGCTCATCAAAAATTATCAGCTTAGGCGTTGTTCGGAAGGCTTTGGCAATTTCAACCATCTGCTGCTCAGCTCTCGACAGGTACATGACAAGACTGTTTGGTTTTAATGGAAATCCCAACCTTCCAAGAATTTCCTGTGCCCGCTTCTCTAGCTTTTTCTTCTGAAGGAAAGGCCCTGTAACTGACTCCGCGCCGAGTACTAGATTCTCTGCTATTGTGAGCTGAGGTACTAACGAAAATTCTTGGAATACCGCGCTGATCCCAAGTTCACGAGCCTCCCGCACCGAATTAATGTTTATTGCTTTTCCTTGCAAAAAAACTTCGCCAGCGGTCGCTTGATGAACGCCCGCTAGGAGTTGAATTAACGTTGATTTACCCGCACCATTTTCGCCGAACAACACATGTACTTCGCCGGCAACAACATCGAAATCGACGTCATCAAGAGCGAGTGTGCCCGGGAACTGCACGGTCACTCCTCTAGCACTTAAGAGAATTGGATCAACACTACTAATCATGGAAATATTATTTACTTCAGGGTCAGTTAGAAGCAACCCAAAATCAGATAGTTATTTTACACTTCAGAAAAAATGATTGATCGGATAAATTAAAACTATCAGTTTTTGCTATCCATTTAGCAAAACTACTTATTTAATTTTGTAGAAAATGAATCAAAATGACCAGTCCTTAAAAAGCTTGACTGTGATTTATGGGTCATTATCGAGTTAGATAAATGTGACAGAGTAGTCCGATAGCTTAATACAGTGCTAAAAAAATTTTCAGGAGGATGTATGCGTAATCAATTGATTTCTGTTCCAAAAAAAATAATTTCTTACTTTGCGATAACGTTTTTCGGCGTGTTCAGTTGTTTCTCGGCAAACGCTTATGATCCAGCGAAAGGGCTGGCAGTAGAGGCTTGGACGCTGGCTTGTACGACATCAGACAGTGCGGACTGTTGGTCTGATCCGCGAAATGGTGAAGGGGCTCGCAAAAGCACCCAATACATCCCACTGACACCTGAAGAGGTTTCGAAGAAGTGGAATCTCTGCGTATCTTTCCCTCATCTGAAGGATTCCTGGTGGCTCGCTCAAAATTATGGAATCATCGACGAAGCAAGGCGTCTTGGTGTGAAAGTGAACCTAGTTGAAGCCGGTGGCTATGCAAATCCGGAGACGCAGATCACACAGGTTGAGAGTTGTGTTGCTGAGGGAGCAGACGCGGTTATTTTCGCTGCCATCAGTCGAGAGGGGGCCGTTGGTTTAGTTGATGAAATCCGAGGTAAGGGTATACCCGTAATCGATTACATCAATGGGGTCGCAACAAAAACTGACGCAAAGTCACTCGCAAGTTACGTTGCCATGGGCTCAATAACATGTGGGTATGTAGCGGACAAGCATCCTAAGGGAAGTGGAGCCGTGAAAGCTGCCTGGCTTCCCGGACCTCCGGGTGCCGGTTGGGTCATGGCTGGAGAGAAAGGTTGCAAGATGGCGCTGGAGAATAGCGATGTGGAGTTAATTCACGGAGGTTTTGGAGACACAGGAAAGGACGTCCAGTTTAAATTAGTCGAAGACGTCGTCCAAGCCCATTCCTCCGGTGGAAGCACTGAGCTTGACTACATCATTGCAAATGCACCCGCAATTGAGGGGGCCGTCAGAATCAAGAGAGATCGTGGATTCAAAGATCTCAAACTGGTCTCTTGGTACATCACACCGGGTATAGATATCGCAATCAATAGAGGTCATGTGGATGCGGCACCTAGTGATCAACCAGTGGTTTCGGCCCGTATAGCTGTTGACCAAGCGGTAAGAATACTCGAAGGTAAGCCTTTTGCCACCGGCGGTGCCCCGTCTTATGGGGATGAGAGTAGAGTGTCGGAACATATTGGCCCTCTGCTTTCGATGGTCGAGGCTGGTGATTATGCGGCATTCGACAAATCAACCACGCTTGCGCCAAAAGATTGGAAGCCTGTATTCCAAGTCGAATAATCCGATCTATTGATTATTTCTCTAAGTTAAGTAATTTTTAGAGAAGTACAAACGGGTTCGCACAGAGAGCAACGCTCTCTGTGCGAGTTTTGTTTTAGACCTCTGCAAAAACAGTGTCTTTTGATGCCTAAAAACCTTTGTTGGCAATCTAAAGCATCTGTAAGGTGGGTAACACGGTGTATTTCATCGAGGCGATAAGCAATGGTAACCGACTCCACAGAGTCTAAAACATTGAGCCAGCAGCGTCTGAGAGTTCTAGCAACTAAGGTATTTGTTAGAGCGGGAATACTTCCCTGGTTTCTTTTAATTGCGGTTTTAATCTTTAGCGCGACGTCGGATGCCTTCTTGACGACCTACAACATGATGTTGATTGGAAGACAGTCAACGTATCTTGTCCTTGCCGCACTGGGTCAAATGTTGGCATTGCTTACTGCGGGGCTTGATCTTTCAGTCGGTGCGATTTTCGCTATGACCTCAGTGATTACTGCTCTTGTGATGGTTGCGTATCTGGCAGCAAATCCAGAGTCGATCTGGTTAGCAATCGTTATCGGTAGCTTGGCTGGTTTGGGAACCGGAGTCGTAATCGGAGCAGTTAACGGAATCGGTATATCGGTTTTCAATGTGCCACCGTTCATTATGACCTTAGCCACCGCGTCGATTGTTTCAGGCTTAGCCTTGAAGATGACTGCTGGTGTCCCTATTTACGGGATGCCAGTGGAGTTTTCAGATATCTTTGGTTACGGCCTCATCGGTGGTGTTGCGATTCCAACGTTATTTGCTTTGGTTGGCGTGATGATTATGTATTTGATTTTGTCTTGGACAAAAGCGGGTCGATACATTTATGCGATCGGAGGAAATCCCAAAGCAGCACGATTATCTGGTGTGAAAACTCGTTTTCATCTATGTTCTGCTTATGTGATGTGTGGCGCGATTACGGCCGTTGCAGCGGTATTGATGACGGCGCGACTGGAAAGTGGAGAAGCGAATCTGGGTCATGCATACCCACTGATGTCGATCGCTGCCTGTGTTATTGGTGGAGTAAGTATTTTTGGAGGAATCGGTCGCGTGCCAAGCGTCGTTTTCGGTGCAATTTTTATCATTCTCGTCCAGAATGGAATGCACTCTATGAAGATAGATTCCTATACCCAGTTAATCGTTATTGGAGTGCTGCTAATTCTCGCGATTGTGGCGGACAACTATCGACAAAAACTTATTCGGAGCATGAACGAGTAGGGGTTAATTGACGACCTAAGGAAACGTTTTATTTTTTGCCTAGCACACACGGGTTATGAACAAAAATTCCCCCCAAGAGAAGTCGACGATGAGTCATTGGGGTGCCTTTAATGCGACGGTTTTAGATGGAAAAATCGTTAGCGTTGCACCCTTTCCAGAAGACCCCTTCCCATCGAGGATTCCTGAACTGCTTCCAAAAGCGGTAACCCATCCATCACGGGTAAAGACGCCGGCTATTCGTAAAGAGTGGCTCAAAACTCGAGGTCATCAAGCTCAAAGTCTGCGGGGAGATGATAGTTTTGTTGAGATTCCTTGGGACGAGGCGTTGGATATCGCTACCACTGCAATTGATGAGACTCGTAACCAGGAAGGTAACGAAGCAATATTTGGTGGATCATACGGCTGGGCGAGTGCTGGCCGCTTCCATCACGCAGGAACCCAAGTTCATCGCTTTTTGAACAGCATTGGTGGTTATGTTTCCTCACGAGGAACTTATAGCGCCGGTACCGCCGAAACTCTAATACCTCATGTCTTGGGTAGACCCTTCTTTGATCTGACATTTAACGCTCAAAACTCTTGGGAAACCATCGCGAGACATACAGAGACGTTGGTAATGTTTGGCGGAATAAACCAAAAAAACTCCCAAGTCAGCTTGGGAGGGATAACGCGTCATCAAACTCGTGATTGGCTACAGAAGTTTTCTGATAGCGGAATGAATCTAATAAATATCAGTCCGCAAAGATCTGATACAACCCCAAACGCCCGTTGGCTGTCCATTATTCCGGGAACCGATACCGCGATGATGCTTGGTATCGCGCATTTTCTGGAAACTCAGGATCTTGTAGACCGAGATTTTCTCGCACGTTGTACAGAGGGATATGAGGTGTTTCAGAAATACCTACTCGGAGACCCCGACGGCCAAGCGAAGGACTGTAGATGGGCTGCAGAAATTTGCGGGATAGAGGAAGCTACAATATGCGACCTTGCCAAACTAATGGCGAGTACCCGATGTCTTACCACGGTCGCATGGTCGCTTCAGCGAGCGGAATTTGGTGAACAGCCGTTCTGGATGGCGACAGTCCTGGCGGCCATGCTTGGTCAAATCGGGTTGCCAGGTGGAGGGATTGGCTATGGTTATGGAGCTATCGCTGGAGTTGGAAACGCTTACAAGAATCTAAAAAGCTTGGCTCTATCTGAAGGAGTAAATTCGGTAACGGAGTTTATTCCCGTCGCGAGAATAGCAGATATGCTCATGCACGGCGGAGAAGAGTACGAGTTCAATGGTATCAAACGAACTTACCCAAATATTGAACTCGTCTATTGGTGTGGTGGTAATCCATTTCACCATCATCAGGATTTAAATCGCTTGCGTTTAGCTTGGCAGAAGCCTCGAACGATTATTGTGCATGAACCCTGGTGGACCAGCACTGCTAGACACGCAGATATTGTCTTCCCTGCCACTACGCCATACGAGCGTGAAGACATTTCCTATGCACTTGGAGACTCGTTTGTTTTCCACATGCCGCAGCTTATTGACCCAGTAGGAAATGCTCGCGATGATTATGAGATCTTTTCGGCATTGGCAAAAAGGCTCGATGTAGAAGAGAAGTTTACTGAGGGTCGGGACTCGGAACAGTGGCTTGAGCACATTTATTCAAATTTTTGCGAGGCCAACGAAGGCCTGGTGCCAGACGCCCCCACTTTGTCTGAGCTTAGAGAGAAAAATTGGGTGGAGTTGTCGCTAGCTAAGAACGAAAGGGACCAGACGCCCTTTTTAGATTTCAGAGAGGACCCATCGACAAATCCTCTTCGAACCCCATCAGGACGCATCGAAATCTTCTCTTCAACAATTGAAGAATTTGGCTACGATGATTGCACAGGACATCCCACCTGGCACGAGCCAAGTGAATGGCTTGGGGCAGACGCCAGCGCTGAATTTCCATTACATCTGGTTTCTCCTCAGCCTCCAGACAAATTGCATAGTCAGATGGAATGTGTAATCGCGGATATTGAAGGCGCCCGCCCAGCCCCCCTAACCATTCATCCAATTGATGCCTCTGATCGATCCTTAAACGACGGAGATATTGCATGCGCCTTCAACGGCCGCGGCAAAACTTTAGTTAAAGTTTTAATAAGCGACAGCATTCGGAAAGGAGTAGTGTCGCTTTGTACAGGAGCCTGGTTCTGCCTCGATGAGGATGGCGTCGATCAGCAAGGGAATCCAAATACTCTTACCCGAGACAAGGGAACATCTCGGCTGGGTCAGGGAAGTACTGCACATACTGCCTTAGTTCAGGTAAAAGCATTAGAGTAGGTATTACGAAAAGAAATCTAACTTTTCGACGCTGTTGCATATTTATCGTCAGCGTCGGAATAAATCTCCTCACCAATTGATTATCGAGTGTGGCGGAGGTGCCTCGGGGTTTCTGGTGGACTTGACGTATTGCATTTGGTTTCAGTGGGCTTGACACATGATTCTCACGAAAACTAAGAGAATTCTCGTTTTAGAATACGTGTTCGCAGTCCTAGCTCTAAACAGCTTCTAGATCATAGAAAATAGTCGGCTTGGCCAGTTCAGCACACTCTTTAGATCAATATCTATAGCCATCAGGTATGTGTCGGGCGCCTTTGTTGAGTGCACGTTCAAACCACTTAGTTCTTGCTAGTGTTTGTATCGCATCTGTTCGAAAACCCATGAACCGCTTCGGCCATTTTCCCAAGACCAGGCCATAAATATACGAAAACCATTGGACGTGATCAGTAAGGGGTCTATGCCGAGACTCCCATTCTTGCAGGGCTGCCGGTACATCGTTACCCTCCGTAACTCGAGCGGCTAGTGCCAATGAATTTGTCAAGGCCATGTTAGCGGCCTGTCCTAAGTTAGGGGGCATCGCATGCGCGCAATCGCCGAGGAAAGCGACCTTACCTTTCGACCAGAATCGGACTCGCACGTTTAGTACTTGATCCCATCTGCCTGCTTCAGTCAGCCGATCTATATAACCAGAGCAGTGAGGAAATTTTGACTTCCATAACCCCTTGTCGACGGGGTACTGAGTGCCTCTTGGATTATCCATCGGAGCGCTGAGGAAAATATAGTTCTCACCGTCTGTGCATGGGTTGTACAGAAGACGATATCTGCCGTTGACATATTCAGATACTACATCCTCAGGATCTCCTGGCTCGTAACCGATCATTGTTCTAATGCCGGCTTCGATCCCGTAATCGACCCACGCGGTTGCGAGTAGGCCTTGGCGTAATCTGGAGTAGGCACCGTCCGCAGCTACGATCAGATCTGCGCTACGTTCTTCACCACTTTCCATCGTTAGAGTTCCTTCTGGACTTGCAGATACGGCTCGTGATTTAGTTTTAATTTCGACTCCTTCAGCAACCGCGCAGTCATAAAGCGCCTGATAGAGGTCTGCTCGCGGAGGCAATAAAAATCGGTCATCTGGAGCAGGCCTCGAAAACATAACTTCGTCTTCTTCGTCAACAAGGCGCCATTCTTTTATTATTTTTGCCCGTTCTACCGTTTTCTCGTAAGCACCAAGAACTTCCAAGGATTTGAGGCCGTTCTCCCAAAGCCAAATGCCTGCGCCGAACGCTCGAACATCATCATTTCGCTCATGCAGTACAACATCCCATCCCAGTTGGGCGAGCCGCACGGCAGCAGACATCCCTGCAATGCCTGCGCCAGCAATTTCTACTCTTCGTCTCGTCATTATGTCTGTTCCAGATAAAAGTTTTGGTTGTTACTAAAAATACTGCTCGGTCTGGTCGATGTTTACGAAGAAACTTGCTCGTCGACGTCAATCTCTTTATGTGACCCATCACAATACGGAGGACGTTTCGTGCGTTTACACCCGCACAAGGCATAGCGACCGGTCTTGCGGGCACGAAATCGCCGAGGACCGAAGCCTGACCCTGAATGAGAGGCGTCGCAGAACGGCTGCTTAAAACTCCGGCCACACTGACACCAAAGGTAACTTTTACCCTCCTCGAGTTGGGCAACATATGGGCCCAGTTTCGCGATTTCTGCTTTTTTTCGAATCATGTTGCTCCCGCTTTAACTTTCGGATGTGATGATTTAGTATACGGTCGACCGTAGTCCGAATACAAAGTGATATCGAGATCGCTCCATACAATATATTCGATATGTTTCTGAAAAGTCTCTTCAAAATTTTGAATATTCCCCAAAAAGTATTTTTATTCAGGAGATCAGATACTTCCAATGAAATTTGTTAACTTCTCCAGCAAAGATTCCTCTAGTCGTGTGGGGATAATCAACCCGGACGGGAATGTGGTTGATCTTTCCGGAATCGAAGGCGTCACAGATCTAAACTCGCTTGTTAAAGCGGGGCCTGAATGTTGGCAAGAGTGCGCTGACCGTATGACCAGCGGTGAGGTCGAGACTGAGCTGGAAAAGGTTAAGTTGCTAGCACCATTTACCTCTCTAGCGCGCAATATATTCTGCGTTGGAAAAAATTATGTTGATCATGCAGCGGAATTCCAGGGAAGCGGCTTTGACGACGCTAACAAATCTGGACAGGATATCCCCGAGCATCCAATCTTTTTCACCAAGGCGGATTCCACAATTATAGGACCGGGCCAGTCAATTCCAGCTAGCGAAGACCCGCTAGCCTCCACTGATTATGAGGGTGAACTGACCGTCGTAATCGGAAAATCAGGATATAAGCTAGATCATAGCCAGGCTCTTGAGCACGTATTCGGTTACACCATTATTAATGATGTGACCTCACGGGGGTTACAAAAAAAGCATAACCAGTGGTTTTTAGGGAAGAATCTCGATGGATTTTGCCCAATGGGGCCAACTGTCGTGACCGCTGATGAAATTAACGATGTTTCGAGTCTTGAATTGATTACTTCTGTCAATGGAGAGGAACGACAGCGAGCCCGTCTCAGTCAGCTTATTTTTGATATTCCAGAGCTTCTCGTAACACTGTCATCTGTGATGACCTTAAATCCTGGTGACCTAATCGCAACTGGGACTCCAGCTGGTGTTGGGGTTGGTTTCTCTCCTCCAAAGTTCCTAGAAAAGGGCGATCAAGTTGAGATCACAATTGAGCCAATTGGCACTCTGAGCAACCCGGTAACGTAGGGATATCAACTATGTCGCAATCGTTTGTTGCGGAATTTATTGAGGTCGAGGACCTAAAGGCTCATGTGTGGCATGGTGGCGATGGATACCCGCTATTGCTTATGCACGGAGCTGGGCCTGGTACATCAGCGGCAGGCAATTTCGCAAAAGTAAGAGAGCCACTTGCGGAACGTTACGAGGTTTACGGTACTGACATGATTGGTTTTGGACAGTCCGACCGCAAGATGAATCCACCCTTCTTTGACTACGCTCTTTGGTTGAGACAAATGGAGGTGGTCCTGGATTCAATTCCCGCGACCAAAGTTGGTTTAGTAGGCCACTCAATTTCAGCGACATACGCGATGCGACTTGCAGGAACCAATCCAAAGGTGGAGAAGATACTACTCACCTGTCCTGTTGGCACGGACTTTGAGCCAAATTCCCACCTAGACATATTGTGGAGTTTTCCGGAGGATGAGGTTGCTTTACGCCGAGCTTTGCGTGTTCTGATTCATAACACGGATCTTATAACTGATGAACTTGTGAAGAGTCGGATGGAGATTTTGGGTGCGCCGGGATATGACTCATATTTTAAGAAAGTTTTTGCTGGCGATAATAAAGAACTATTAAAGGCTACCATTCTTTCGGAGCAGGAACTCCAGGCCGTCAAATGCCCAGTGTCAATAATTCACGGTCAGAATGATCTGGCATTTCCGCAGGAGGAAACAGCGGCATTGTTGGTAAAAGGACTGCCGCGAGCAGATCTACATCTCCTTTCTGCATGTAGTCATGGACCAGCGTTCGAGCGTCCCAAAGCATTCCTTGATATCGCGTTTAATTTTTTTGGCTAGATTATTTGTAATAAGTTGGTACTTGGATCGTTAGTTAACAAGCAGAGGAAAAAAAGATGGCGGACATCCAGATTTATAACCCAGAATCCCTTGGCGCCCCACTAGGGCAGTATTGTCACGTTGCGAGAGTAAAAGCCAGTGAATTTCTTTTTATCGCCGGATCCCTTTCCGCTGATAAAGAAGGAAATGTCGTTGGTGCAGACTTAAATTTTGAAGCGCAGTGTGATCAAGTTTTTGGGAACATTGAGAAAGTTCTTACGGATGCAGATGCTAAGTGGTCCAATGTCGTGCAATTCACGACGTATTTAATCAATTCAAACTGGATCCCAAGGTTCATGGAATATCGGTTAAAGCACTTCCCTACGATGTTTGAGAATGGTTGTTATCCGCCCAACACGTTATTGATGGTCGATCGACTGGTGAAAGAACAATTTATTGTTGAAGTGCAGGCGATTGCAGCAATTTGAGAGAACTTACTGACGGTTAATTTTTAAATGTTTGTAAAAATAACTTTTAACTAAGGAGTTAGTTGTGGCAATTGAAACAATTATCTCGGGAGATTCACATGTAATCGAGCCTTTCGACCTTTGGAAAGATGCTCTCGGGAAGAAGTATGGTGAGAAAACTCCGCAGATGGTGAAGGATTATGCGGGAACTAAAGGAGACTTCTTCTTTAGTGGAATTGAGTTTATAAACGCGGAAGAGATCGTTGAGGGTTCGACGCCGGAGATGAAGGAAAAGCTTACTCAGGCAGGTCAGGACCCAGCCATGCGTTTGCAGTGCATGGACGAAGATGGAGTTTGGGCCGAAGTCTGCAATTCAACGTTCATGCTGTATTCAATGCGGGCAGATAACCCGGAGTTGGTTCGGGATTGTTGCACTGTCTACAATCGGTGGATTGGGGATTATATTTCAGAAAACCCGAAGAGACTTATTGGCTCTGCGATGATCGCAATGGAGGACGTAAATTGGGCTGTTAAAGAGTTGGAATGGTCGGCCAAAAATCACCTTCGTGCGGTGGTAATTTATGCTGATACCAAGCCGGGCATGCTCCCGTACAGAGATCCGATTTATGACCCATTTTGGGCAGCTGCCGAGGAACATGATATGCCGATTACTCTCCATATCATTACAGGCCAAGCCCGGGACCCATTCACTCTTCATGGCGCCAAAGAGCGTGGAGATGTGGCACGCTGTAATTTAGGCGTTCTGGGAGAGGCAGGCCCCGTGCTGGCAAACGAATTTATTTTCGGCGGAATACTTGATCGGTTTCCAAAATTAAAAGTCGTATTGTCTGAATATGAGGTCTCATGGTTGCCCTACTGGTTTTATAGAGTGAAACAAACCCAGGATGATTTCGGACCTGCGCTTGATATTCCAGAAATAGAAAAACCCGCGGAAGAATACCTGAATCAAATTTATCATGGCCTCATTGATGATCCTTATCTTGATAAGGTTCTTGATGTCATAGATCCAAAAACAATAATGTGGGGTTCTGATTTTCCGCATGCGCGTTGCACTTATCCTAATACCCCGAAAGTAGTCGAACGTGTCTTGGGGCATTTAGATGAAGAAACACTCAAAGATATTGGCGGCCGAAACGCGGCCCGTTTTTATAACATCGATTTGCCGAGTCTTTGATCTGATATTAGGTTTTATAAAAGCGAGTTGTAATGTCTAGATTACTCCAACGAGATGTGGATTTTGACGGGTATCGAGTCAGAACTCTGCAGGGAGGTGAAGGAAAACCATTGCTACTGCTGCATGGTACCGGGCCTGGGACTTCTGCCTTTGGGAATTTTTCTCGTATTTTCGATCATCTAAGTGAGCACTATTCTGTTCTTGCTGCAGATTTGATTGGTTTCGGTGGTTCAGATAGAAAAACAGAGGAACCATTTTTTGATTTTGACTTATGGCATCGTCAAGCTACCTTTTTGCTAGGCCTCATGCCTGGTAAAACTAGGTCAGTTTTTGGTCATTCATTGTCAGGCGCTATTGCTCTTAAATTGGCTGCCGAGAACCCATCTATTACCAAGGTGCTGACTACCGGAACCTTAGGAGTTCGTTTCCCTGTCAACAACGCACTCCGGCTAACGTGGTCTTATCCTGTTAGTCGAGAAGACATAGTCAGAGCATCTGAAACGTTAGTCTTTGACAACTCGGTTATCGACGAAACCTTTCTCAGCAACAGAATCGAGCTTTTGCGGACACCAGGATATCAAGAGTACTTTAGCAAGATGTTTGGAGAGGACCATCAGTCGTTGGTTGATAGAGCGTGTTTAGACGAGAGTACATTAAGAAAAATTACCGCAGATGTCGTAATGATGCATGGTCGCGAGGATCGCCCCGTGCCAGCGGATCAAACAACTCTATCGATCGGAAAAATCCTACCAAATTGTGATGTCTCGATAATTGGGCGTTGTGGGCACTCACCGTCGATGGAGCATCCGGAAAAGGTGTTAGGTACTGCTAAGCTTTTGTTTAACTAAAGGAGCATTGAGAGAGAAATCGAAATGAAATTTGAACGAATATATGCAGAGGGTGTCCCCGAGCCAGCCCCAGAAATGTGGTCTAACTGCAAGAAGAGCGGTGATCTAGTGTTCTTTTCTGGACTGGTGGCAGTGGACTCGGATGGCCAAGTCATTGCGCCGACGGACGCTCATGAGCAGGCATGCCGAATTTTTTCGTACATGCAGAAACATTTAGAGGCTGCTGGGGGTTGTATTGATGATTTGGCGAAAATGACCATATTTTTGACCGATATTCGACATCGTCCAGCGGTCTTGGATGCTCGGAAGAAGTTTTTTTCGGGGGATTTTCCTTGTTCAACGTTAGTGGAGGTAGACGCCCTGGTTGATCCACTAATGCTGGTGGAGATAGAGGGGACCGCAGTTTTGGGAGCGGCACAAAGTTGAAAAAGAGTCGAGAGACTAAAGAATTTAAAGAAGCACATAGTTAAAGAGGCGCATAAAATGAAGAAACATATCAGGTGTGGAACTTTATTTGCAGCAAAAGATGATCAGACCCTAAGGGATCAAACAATTATCGTTACAGATGGGAAAATTTGTGATGTTGTGGCCACAAAATCCGCTCCAGCTCCAGCGTCAGATGATCAAGTTATCGATCACAGCAAGCACTTTGTTATGCCCGGATTAATTGATATTCATGTGCATCTTTCTTACGGCAACGCCAAGAGCGAGGAAGACATCGATATTTTTTCACCTGTCGAGTATCGTGCGATCAGAGGACTGCATGCGGCACAGCGTGTTTTACGTGCGGGTTACACCTCAATGGCGGATCCGGCAACCACTGGCAATGTAACCCCGGCGATCCGCGACGCGATTAATTGCGGACTGTTTGTCGGACCGCGTATAACGACATCTGGCCGTCAAATCACAAATCGTCAGGGGCTTTCGGACTGGTATCCAACTTGGATCGGAGTGCCAGATACGTCGATAGGCGTATTGGCGCGAAACGCTGATGAGGGGATTCAGGAAATCAGAAAGCAGGTGAAGGAGGGCGTCGACTTCATAAAGATTGCGATGGACGGTGATGCAATGAATCCCTCAACCGGTCTGGTGTCGGGGTACACGCAGGCAGAGACAGATGCGATGGTTGCTGAGGCACACAGATTGGGTAGAAAAGTCGTCGTTCATGCGCGCGGTGCGGAAGCGGTCCTTTACTCTGCGCGAGCGGGCGTAGATGTGATTCTCCATGCGTCATGGATGGATGACGAAGGACTTGAAGCCATTCTGGAGAATGGTAACAAGCTATGCCCAACCATGAGCCTAGTGGTGAACGACATCCTGTTCACCCAACCAACCGATGGTTGCTATCCAGGTTTCCCCGATGCTCATAAGGCCGAACTAGAGTCGGCACGTAAGGTTCTACCCAAGGCGCGGGAGGCTGGTGTACCGTTTCTCGTGGGAACTGACAGTGGATTTGCCGTGACACCTTACGGAGAGTGGCATGCTCGTGAACTTGAGTACTATGTTAAGTACCTAGGATTTTCGCCCGCAGAGGCAATCGTTTCTGCTACTAGGAATAATAGTGAATTCTTACGAGACCGAGGAGATGTTGGTGTACTTGAAGTTGGTAGAAAAGCGGATATCCTTGTTGTTCGAGATAATCCTCTGAGCAATATCAGCGTATTGCAGGATCGTAGTAATTTAGTCTCAATTATGATGGACGGGGAGCCAGTCGAATTGCGAATAAATGACGATATTGGAACCCATGCTCTGGAGAACTCGTATAACATGTGGAGTGAGGTCTATACGCAAGACCGAGTCAAAGAAATTTTTGGAGATAATCTTGAACTTAGTACCGCTGCATAAAGGTATTTAAGCGTGGTTTGAGTAGATCGTTGTATTGAGTCACCTAACGGAGGGAGATGAAATGAAAAATTGGATAAAGGTGTTAAGTGGAGCAGTAGTAGGATTTAGCTTAGTAATGATGAGCGGAGTGGCAACTGCGGATCGGCTCAGGGGGGCGGTCGAGCCTGTCAAGGCAGATAAACCTTACCGAATTGGAGTGGCTGTCGTCCACTTTGTAGATGATTATTGGAAGGGTATTTCCTATGGTCTCGTTGAAGAAGCCAAAGAGGCCGGGGTTGAACTCGTGCGCCTTTTTGGAGCAGGAGGTTACGGCAAAGTGGCTGAGCAGATAGCTCAACTGGAAACGTTGTCTACTCTCGATGTAGACGCAATAATCTTAGGTGCAACAAACTACAACGGATACGACCGAGCAATCAAGAGACTGACCGATAAAGGAATTAAGATTCTCGCGGCAGGTGTTCCTGTGAACAGTAATCTCGTAACGATGGGGGTTACGATGGATGAGGTTGCTATCGGGAGCACTCTTGCCGGCTATGTATGTGATCAAAATCCCAATGCTCAGGTGGTAACTATTCCGGGCCCGAGTGGCCCTGCTTGGAATAAGTTGCGGTTTGACGGGTTTGAGGCCGGGGCAAAAGAATGTCCGGGCATGGTGCTCCATGGAAACGTCTTTAAGGGCGATACGAAAATCGAGGACGGACAGTCGCAAGGCTCCGATTTGTTGATCAAGCATCCGGAGGCAACCCACATGTACGCGGCGGCGGCAAACCTAGGGACGGGAGCTGCGCTCGCAGCAAAAAGAATCGGTAGCGATGCACAGGTGGTAACTGCGACCGTCACTTCGAAGACCGTTGAATTGATGAAGGAGGGGCGGATTGCGATGGTTGTCTCGGAGCCGGGTATTCTTATCGGACGTTCGCTAATCCAATATGCAACTCGTGTTTTAAATGGAAATGATCTTCCGAATTTAGTATCGGGCGGGCCGATCCCATATAAGCAGTTCTTGATCCCGCTTTATCAGTTGACTGCCGAAAATGTTGATAGCTACGAGTTGTCAGTTTATGACCAACCTCCAGCTGGATGGCAGTTGCCGACACTCAACTGAGTAACTCTAGTTTCTAACGTATTAAATGATCAAGCGAGTAAGCTTGTACTTTAGAACTTATGGGAGAATTTCAAGATGAATAATAAGATGGTGATTTCTGGTGATTCCCATGTTATGGAACCAGAAGACCTTTGGACAAAGCCTCTCCAAGCCAAGTGGGGAGAAAAGTGTCCCCGTTACGTGGATGAATATAATGGTGTCAAGGCCAAACATTTCTTTACCGGTTACGAATATGTCATTCTGGATGAAGTCGTCGAGGGTGATGCCGAGATGCAGGAGAAATTAATTAAAGCGGGCACTGACCCTACCGCTCGATTGAAGTGTATGGATGAAGATGGAGTATGGGGGGAGATCGTAAACGCCACGTGGTTACTTTACGCAATGCGGACGCGGGAAGATGAATTGGTCCAGGATCTCTGCGAGGTCTTCAATGATTATCTCGCGGAGTACTGCAGTGCGGCGCCGAAGCGACTATATGGAACCGCTATGATCCATATGGCAAACGTTGATTGGGCTTGTAAAGAGTTGGAGCGTACCGCGAAAAAAGGACTCAAAAGTTGCATTATTAACGCTGACGCCCGACCAGATTGGGAGCCTTTTCAAAGTTCCCATTACGATCCGTTTTGGGCGAGATGTGAGGAGATGGACCAGCCCGTTACACTTCACATTATTACAGGTAACGAGGTCGATCTCTTTGTGCTGCACGGGGAAGATCGCGTAAACATACCCCGTAGCTCAATTGGAGTATTTTCAGAGGCCGGCCCCGTATTGGCTAACGAGTTCATATTTGGAGGTATCCTTGATAGGTTTCCAAAATTGAAGGTGGTCTGCTCGGAATATGAAGTCTCATGGTTGCCGTACTGGCTGTTCCGGACCAAACAGATACAAGATGACTTCGGTCCTGCTCGTGATTTGCCTGAGGTGGAGCGATCTATCGAGGAATACATGGGGCAGATTTACCATGGGCTTATCGATGATCCTTATTTGGATAAAGTCCTAGATGTAATCGATCCAAAGACTATTATGTGGGGATCAGATTTTCCCCATGCGCGATGTACGTACCCAAATACTCTGAAAGTTGTCGATGGGGTTCTCGGGCATCTTGGTGATGAGATCCGTGATGATATCGCGCTGTACAACGCGGCGCGGTTTTACAATTTTGATCTACCGCCGGAGTTGCGAAAAAACGCAGCAGCGCACGCAGCCTAGTCGTATTGAGAAGTGAATCTGCGGAGCTAAATTTTAGCTCCGCAAAGTTCTCAGCTTATTAATGAAAACCCTGATTACATTAAAGGGTCCAGTCTAATTAATTTTTAGGTGATGAGGTGAGAATGGATCAAATCACTGCTGGGCCACTCGAGCGGAAGAATCTGAATCAGCAGGTCTATGATCAGCTTGAGCGCCAGATTATCTCCGGAAATCTACCGCCGGGGTCTCGCCTAGCTGAGTGCGAGGTGGCTGCAGCTTTTGGAGTGAGTCGCTCTCCGGTGCGAGAAGCTATTTTGGAGCTTGAGCGGGTTGGTTTTGCAACCCGCGTTGGCCCGCGGGCTCGAATCGTTTCAAAGCCGACGGAAAAAAAAATCAGGGACTTCTTTGAGACTTGGTGGATTCTTGATGTTGGCAGAACTTATCAGTCCAGTCTTATGGCCAAAAAGTCTGATCATTTGCGGCTTCTTGAAGTGATTGGCGAGCTAGAGAACGCTGTAGATGCGAAAGATGAGCATCGGATTTCGCAACTCAATGAAGAATTTCACGGAATACTCTACGGGCCGGCTGAAAACCGTCTTCTAGACCGGATCGCGGTTGAAAATCGTAAATATCTCGAATGGCTTACGCACCTCTATATGGATAACGTTGATGATTCACCAATATGGCGGCAGGAGCATCGGAGGATAGTGGCCGCGTTTATTGATCGTGATTTGCCTAGCCTAGTCGACACGTTACGTAGCCACATCTTGAGACAGGGTGAACAAATAATCCAAGGCCTCAAAGTCGCGGAACTATAACAGCGATGGATCAAGCTCGGCGAGATGAGTTACAGGTTGTTCCTCTACTAAAAGTCGAGCGACTCTCCAAATCATTTGGGGCAACCCAAGCTCTAATTGATGCATCGATTGACCTGTTCGCTGGAGAGGTACACATTCTGCTAGGGGAAAATGGAGCTGGTAAATCGACTCTAGCGAAGATCGTTGCTGGATTAATAACGAGAGATAGCGGGACCATATCTATCGATGGTGCTCCGGTTGCCATAAATTCGACAAAGGACGCTCGGCAGCACGGAATAGCAATTGTTTTCCAGGAGTTATCCCTCGCGCCCGACCTCTCCATTGTGGACAATCTGTTTTTAGGTGCTGAGTCACACCCCCTTCCTTACAACCTTTTGCGGCGTCGCGACGAGATAGAGCTAAGTCGCAGCATATTAGGGCAACTCGAGCTAGAAGTTGACCCATCTCGGACAGTAAGTGAGCTCTCTATTGCCGAAAAGCAAATGCTGGAGATCGCGAAGGCACTACTTCAGCAGCCTCGAATCCTCATTATGGACGAGCCGACATCAACGTTAACCGAAAAAGAGAAAGGCCATCTTTTTCGTGTCATTAAAAAGTTACAAGATAATGGAGTAGCAATTTTATATGTTACTCACCACCTCAGAGAGGTATTCCAGATAGGGTCTCGGGTGAGCGCCATGCGTGATGGGGGATTGAAGGTGACTACTGAGGTGACCACAGACGTTACCGAAGCCCATTTGCTCGAGATGCTTACTGGACGCGAACTTTCGAACACCGTTGAGCGTCAAACGCATAGTTCGAAAGAGACGTTATTGCAGATCGAAGACATCACGACCTCTGAAGAAGAGTGTAAAAACGTGTCGCTATTTGTAAGATCGGGAGAGGTGGTCGGGGTTTATGGTGTGGTTGGCTGCGGTCGGGAGCAGCTGGGTCAATTGATCGTTGGCTTGTCAAGACCAACCTCTGGGACGATGAAGATCGACGGTCTAGAATATGCACCTGGAAATCCGTCTAGCGCTCGATCGAAAGGGGTCGGCTATCTTCCGATGGATCGCAAGGAAAGAGGTATCCTATCAGAGAGGCCGATTCGAGAGAATCTAAATCTCTCGCGGCTTGCGGGCCTAGCGAAACTAGGTGTAATAAACGACGAGCAGGAAAAGAAAGATGCCCTAGATCTTTTACGTGAGTTGAGGGTTCATTATGGATCTATGGATCATCCGATCACCAGCTTGAGTGGAGGGAATCAACAAAAGGTGT
>MDTD01136497.1_pt1 | contig 22737 bp, 20 predicted proteins | sample 811221 | NCBI WGS metagenome assembly MDTD01 (sample SAMN05326646, study PRJNA326480) | marine metagenome | isolation source: seawater | place: Pacific Ocean: South West | collected 2011 | reverse complement strand
TGGAACGGATCAAGAATGGAGAGGAACTTGTTGGCATCGCAGCCGCCATAACCGCGAAGTATCCCTCGCGCCCATCTCCTCTGACGCGATCGGTTATCGAGCGCGGCGATGTTTGGGTGTTCGAAGCCAAAGCCAAATGAGCCATCGTCTCAGATGCCAAACAGCAGAGTGAAGGGTTATGAGATTATTCTACAGAGTTTGCGTCATCGCAGTACTACTGACTGTTCTCGCCGTTATGTTCGCACCAGGGTTGGATGACTTCGTTGAACAAACCTTTCAGCGCTATCTTGGTAGTGCAGCAAGCTGAGCAAATAACGACTACTCGACTCGATATCCGTATGCGGATATTAGGGCGCGCTGAGCCTCCTCGCGCAGGAAGTTTAAAAACTCAGAGCAAGCTGGACAGTCGGTTGCCTGATTAAGCAAAACTGCGTCCTGCCTGATAGACTGGTAGAAATGGCCGGGAATCACCCAAGTCGAACCACTGCGTGATTCGGCCAGACTCAATACTTGAGATCTCGCCACGAATCCAAGTTGTGCATTCCCCGATTCCACAAATTGGAAGGCTTGGGCAACATTCTCACCCCGAACGATTTTTCCAGACAGAGTTGCTGATAGATCCAGTTTATCAAGAACCTCAACAGCCGCGACGCCGTAAGGCGCGTGCCTGGGGTTTGCAATAGCGATCCTTATCACACCCGAATTCAGGAGCGCGTTCGAATCGGCAACCTTGCGATCTCTGACCGCACTCCAAAGCACCAGTTCACCGATGGCATAAGTGAATCTTGAGGCGGGATCAGCCAAGCCCAATTCCACCAGCCGTGCTGGTTTACCTTGATCAGCCGAAAGGAAAATCTGAAAGGGCGCACCGGTGCTGATCTGAGTAAACAATCTGCCTGAGGAACCGTAAGCTACTTTAATCTCGTGTCCGGTTAGCGCTTCAAATCGTTCGGCTAATTCCGACATAGGTCCAGAAAAGTTAGACGCGACGGCAACCAGCAACTCCTCGGGGAAGGCAACATCAGAAATAAGACACACGGCCATGAACAGGAAAATCCTGCTGCGAAAACTAAGACCAGAGATTCTTTGCGCCATGGCATGTATAGTGAAATACAAGGCATTCTGAAGCAAGGTCTTGCTGCCGCGGACCTTAATTTTGCTAACATTAGTTAACATCAGCATTGCAACGAAAAACTTGCGATGCATCAACACAGATTGTCTCAGTTAGTATTCCGCTTCAATAACACTATACACTGGAGAACTTTATGACTCTGTCTCGACTTATATTCGCACTCTGTCTGAGCCTCCATATTTACGCAGCCAAAGCTCAGGGGAATCCCCCCAATTTTATTGTCATTATGGCGGATGACCTCGGCTACGGTGACCTCGGCGTCTACGGCTCCACGCTAATCCAGACTCCAAATCTTGATCGCCTAGCAATTAACGGAGTGCGATTGGACAGTTTCTATTCCAGTGCCAACGTCTGCACCGCTGCCCGCGGTGGTCTGCTTACAGGGCGCTACCCGATCAGACTCGGTCTTGTTACCGATGTAGCGCGTCCCACCAATGAAATCCATCTCGAGTTTGAAGAAATAACCATCGCTGAAGCCCTGAAACCTTTGGGCTATCGCAGCGCACTGCTCGGCAAATGGCACCTGGGAAGTCGCTTGGAGTGGTCGCCGGTGGAACAGGGTTTCGATGAGTTCTTTGGTGTACTTCACAGCAATGACATGGCTCCACTGGAGCTTTATCGAGGCAAAAAAATGATCGAAAACCCCGTCGATCAGACAACTCTGACTGAACGCTACACACAGGAGGCCGTTAAATTCATTGCAGAAAACAAGAATAGTCCGTTTTTCCTCTACCTTCCTCACTCTTTCCCACATGTCCCCTTATTCGTCTCTCCTCGTTTCGACGGCCGCTCAAACGCGGGGCTCTACGGGGATGTAGTGGAAACCATAGACTGGAGTACAGGCGAAATCCTATCCGCCCTTGATAAGTACGGTCTTAGCGAGAATACGCTGGTTATTTTCACCTCTGACAATGGACCCTGGTTTGAGGGCAGCTCCGGCATTTTTCGAAATCGAAAAGGCTCGTCTTGGGAAGGCGGGCAACGCGTCCCGTTCCTTGCGCAGTGGCCTGGCAAGATCCCAGCTGGCACCGTTAGCAGCGAACCCGTAATGAATATCGACCTTTATCCAACTTTAGTTTCGCTAGCCGGCGGTCAACTTCCGGATGATCGAAAAATTGATGGAAAAAATATTTTCCCGTTGCTTACAGGGAGCAATAAATCACCCCATGAGGCACTGTTCCTTTTCGATCGTGACAGAATTGTCGGGGTGCGCAGTGGCCAATGGAAGCTGGTGATCGAGACGCGCTATCGCGCAACGCTCAATAGTTTTGAACATTCGACCTACTACGGGCCAGATGGCCTGTTATTTGATCTTCAGAATGATCCCGGTGAGACTTACAGCTTCGCGCGCGAATACCCCGATGTCGTTCAGCAATTGAGAACAAACTTGCTGAACGCTCGAAAAGATTTTAAGCCTGCGGTCTTGCCACAAATGTGGAATCGCCCATAGCAGCAACCCCAGTCCGGAGCGTTACCCTGACGACCGCTCTGATGTTTCGTCCCGAAATGCAAAAGCAACAAGCGCTGCCGTGAACAGCGCAATCGCGGCTAGCGTAAACCACATACCAGCGAAATTTGTGACCACCCCCTCTTCACCGAAGACATTGCCAAGGATGCCTAATACCGGGCCAGCAATCATCGGTCCAACTCCCAGAATTATGATACCGAACACCGTCTGCGCTGAATTGCGGATATCTTCGTCGGCGACTCTGTCAACATACATGAAGGCTGAGGCAAAAAAACAGGCGTAACACAGGCCGTGCAGAATTTGGCTAAACACTCCTACTATCAGCGGCGCAGTCCAGATAAATTGCCCTGCTGCGTCCACAGAAGGCCCGGCAGAATCCTGCAGACTGATCATTCCCCAGATGGCATAGCGGGCAAAGTAGGCCAGAGCCCCGAGCGTGATAGTCCACTTGAAACCCAAGCGCATCAATAAAGTGCCCAACGACGCCAAGAAAAGGATCTCTGCGAATTGACCAACTGTCATGGCTGGCGCAATGTAGGTGACCAGCATACCCAGTTGATTCTCAAAAAAAGGACCAGTCTGCATGAAGTAGATTTGGTGAATCACTGCCACAGGTAAACTTGCGGCCACCAGCACAGCGAACGACTTGCGGGTCAGCAAACTGAACGCCTTTTTAAAGGCCAGTTTGTCTACCCCGTCATTCTTCGGCGGTGTATGAGGTAAGAGAAAACAAAATCCAGCGTACAAAAATGCGACCACGCCTGATACCTTTAGTGTGTCTGCCAGTCTTGCAGTGACATCAGGCACCTCGCTCCCGACGAAGAATGGTGGCAGTATTTGAAATTCTAGGTTGCTCTGAAGCCAGGTCATCGGAAACAACCAACTTGCAGCAATCCAGCCAATCGTTCCCCAAACTCGAACACGAGGAAAGTCACGCTCTGAATTATCGAGGTGCGCAAAGGCCATCGAATTGGTCAGAGAAAGTGTCGGCATATACAGTACACTGTACACCGTAGCCAGAACCAACCATGCTAAGAAAGTATCTTGGTAGGAGAGACTTATCTTAACAATTCCGCCTAACACGAGAAGCGCCGCCAGAAACTTTTCCGTCGCAAAATAGCGATCAGCGAACTGCCCAGCGATGAACGGCGCACTCACCGCACCAACCGAACCAGCTACGCCAATAATCAGGCCGACCTGGCCGGACGTAAAGCCCATGCCTCCCTCAGCCACGGGCGACTGCAAGTAAGTCGCGAGCACCGGCAGCCAGACGCCCCAAACAGCGTACTGAAGGAACATCATCAGGCTCAGGCGGCTTGTAGTAGTATCCACAGTACGTGGTCTCCAAATAATTATTTTTCCCTAGCCAAGTGCATAACTCTTGCCTCTTACGCACGAAATTAGTCGAACACCAGGTCGATTGCAAACCACAGAGGTTTATGCTGGCATTAGACAGGTCACTGACGTTATCTGAGAATCTTTACATTATGAAGACCATAAAAGGACCCGCGATTTTTCTCGCTCAGTTTGTTGAAGATGAAGCACCTTTCAATTGCCTAGAAGGCATGGCCATTTGGGCAGCAGATCACGGTTTCAAAGGCATTCAGATCCCAAGCTGGGAATCCAGACTGTTCGATCTTCAGACTGCTGCCGAAAGCACCGGATATTGTGATGACCTCAATGGCATGCTAGCAGCGAGCAACATTAAAATCACAGAGTTATCGACGCATCTGCAAGGCCAGCTAGTTGCGGTGCATCCCGCGTACGATAGGATGTTTGATGGATTCGCCGCCCCGGAAGTGCAGGGGAATCCCGCTGCAAGACAAACCTGGGCTGTTAACCAGCTCATGCTGGCGGCAAAGGCATCGAAAAATCTGGGGCTGACAGCTCATGCAAGCTTTTCGGGGGCCCTTGCTTGGCCATATCTTTACCCTTGGCCGCAGCGGCCAGCAGGCCTCGTGGAGACCGCTTTTGACGAACTGGCCAAACGGTGGCTTCCCATCCTTGATGCTTTCGATGAAGCTGGCGTAGATATAGGCTTCGAAATCCACCCTGGAGAGGATCTGCATGACGGCGTCACGTTTGAAATGTTTCTCGAACGCTTGAATAACCATCCGCGCTGCAACATCCTGTTCGACCCGAGCCATCTGATTCTGCAACAACTCGACTATCTCGGGTTTATGGATATCTATAAAGAGCGTATCAAGCTCGCGCATATCAAGGACGCAGAGTTTCATCCGACTGCCAAGCAGGGGGTCTATGGCGGCTATCAATCCTGGATTAATCGCGCCGGCAGATTCCGCTCGCTTGGCGATGGACAGGTAGACTTTAACGGGATCTTCTCCAAGCTGGCCGCGAACGACTTTGACGGCTGGGCTGTACTCGAGTGGGAGTGCTGTCTTAAACACCCCGAAGATGGCGCCCGTGAAGGAGCGATCTTTATCCGGGATCACATCCTTCGCGTCACCGACAAAGCATTCGATGACTTTGCCGATGCCGGCACTGATGATCAAAGCAATCGAAATATCTTAGGACTTTCATGAAAATTAGACTTGGCATGGTGGGTGGTGGAACCGGTGCCTTCATCGGCGAGGTACACCGAATTGCCGCCAGATTAGATGATAGGTACGAGCTAGTCGCAGGTGCGTTTAACAGTGATGCGGATCGGGCAAGACAATCTGCAGAAGCGCTGGGAATTAAGTCAGACCGGGCTTATGCGAATTTCTCAGAGATGGCCGGAGCAGAGTGCGCGAGGGCAGACGGCATCGATGTGGTTGCCATCGTGACGCCCAATAATCTGCATCACGCTCCGGCAAAGTGTTTCCTTAAGGCAGGCATTCATGTGATTTGTGACAAACCGCTTACCTCTTCATTGGATGATGCCCTGGACCTAAAGCGCCTGGTTGATGAAACCGGACTGTTGTTTGCAGTGACTTATAATTATTCTGGCTATCCCATGGTAAGGCAGGCGAGAGAAATGATCCGGAATGGCGATTTAGGAACTCTGCGCGTAGTTCAGGTCGAATATCCTCAGGAATGGCTGAGCACTGATCTGGAATCTACTGGACAAAAGCAGGCGGCTTGGAGAATGGACCCTGCCCAGGCAGGACCCGGCGGATCACTCGGAGATATCGGAACACACGCCTTCCATCTCGCCGAATTCATCACCGGGCTGGAGGTTAAAAGCTTGTTGGCAGAGCTCAACGCCTTTGTTGCCGGTAGGTTACTGGACGACAACGCGCAAATCATGCTGCGCTTTGCCAATGGCGCCAGGGGGTCGATATGGGCGAGTCAGGTTGCGGTAGGACATGAAAATGGATTGCGTGTCCGCGTCTATGGCGATCAAGCAAGCCTCGAGTGGTTTCAGGAGCAACCCAATCAGCTCAAGTTTTGCCGCCTCGGTGCCACTGCCCAGTTTTTAACCCGCGGCGGCGTTGCTGCGGGCTCTGCCGCCAATTCGGCTTCACGCACACCCGGTGGGCATCCTGAAGGATTCCTCGAGGCATTCGCCAACTTGTATCGAGACTTTGCTGACCAAATCGAGGCCTTTAAGAAGAGAAAATCCATCAACGATTTGGGCCTATCAGTCCCTTCGGTAACAGAAGGGGTCAAAGGAGTACAGTTCGTTGAGAAAGCCGTTGCGTCCTCGGAAAACGGTGGGGTATGGTTGAGTCTGGAATCCTGAGGCTCACTATATAGGGTTTTGAGCAGCACAGATTTACGATAATCTGCGGGTTTAGGAACGGAGCTCCTCGATGTCCCAATTCGAGCAACTGCGCGATCGCCATTTCGTCGGAAAGCGGTGGCTTCACATCTACTGCGAGCAGTATTTACAGCATACGCAATTTGCAGTTCTCACCTAAGGGTGCTTCTGGAGATAACGCAATGACAACGAGACGTGAATTTGTACAAGGACTCATAATCTCTGTCGGTGGCGCTTCGGCATTGAGCGCCTGTGGTGATGCCCCGAGTGTTGTCGCTACAGCCGCCGGTAAAGGAGGGCAGTTCTACTCTTCGGAAGAAATGGCTCTTGTAAGCCGCATCAGCGAACTCATTATTCCACGCACCGAGACACCCGGTGCGCTGGAAGCTAACGTGCCCGGGTATCTTGATGGCCTGATGAATGACTGGGCAAGTGCTGAGACGCAAAATTATCACCGTGAGGCGCTAAAGCTTATTTCGATACGATTGGATGCTAAGAGCGGAGATTTCCTGACCGCCAGTGAAACTGAGGCTATTGCGGCTCTTGATGCTTTGGACAGAGAAGCTTTTGAAGGCGACAACAGTTTGAGTGGATATCGTTCCTTAAAAGGCTATATTACTCAATCTTATTTCGCGTCCGAAGTAGGCGCGACTGAGGAGTTGATGTGGGTCGCTGTGCCCGGCGTTTGGGACCCCAGCGTCGAGATTACGGCGGGCGACTAGGGAGAATCGACATGGCAGAAGCAGAGTTTGATGCAATCGTAGTAGGCTCAGGTATGAGCGGCGGCATGTCAGCCAAAGAGCTGTGTGATCGTGGCCTGAAAGTGCTGGTGTTGGAGCGAGGCCCGGAGATAGTGCCGGAGCGGGATTACACCGATCTACTGGCACCATGGGAAAGCGATCACTTGGATAACGTTGCACAGGATGAGATCAAAAAGCACTATTACAAGCAGTATGGCGGCGTTGCCTACGCGATCAAGGAGTCGACTAAACATTTCTGGGTGAAAGATGATGAGCACCCCTACGAAGAAACCGAAGGCACCAGCTATGACTGGTTAAGGGGCTACCACACCGCTGGCCGATCCATTATGTGGAGCCGGCAGACGTATCGCTTGGGACCTCAGGACTTCACCGCAAATCTTGAAGAAGGCGTTGGCGTAGACTGGCCGGTTCGCTATGAAGATATTGTTCCGTGGTATGAGAAGGTAGAGACTTTCGTTGGCGTATCTGGCAGTGCAGAAGGCCTTGACCAGCTGCCGGACAGCGTGTTTCAGCCAGCCTTTGAGTTGACCGATGCAGAAAAATCCTTCAAGCAGAAAGTCGAAAAAGCATTTGATGGCAGGAGCGTTATTCCGGCGCGAATTGCCCATCTGACAAACGCCACCGAAGAACAACGTTCATTGGGCCGAAGCAATTGTCAGGCTCGTAATCGCTGCCACCACGGATGCACGTTTAAGGCTTATTTTTCGTCTTTGAATGCTACTTTGCCGGCTGCAAAGCGCTCCGGCAACCTGACCATGGTCCATAACGCCATAGTACAGGGATTGGACTACGATAATGCGAAGAAAAGGGTTAGCGGCGTTCGGGTTGTCGACGCAGAAACCAACGAAGCACGAACCTACACTTCACGGGTTGTTTTCCTAAACGCATCGGCGATCGCGTCAGCAATGATCCTGCTGCAATCAAAGTCGGAAAGCTTTCCGACTGGGCTAGCCAACCGCTCTGATCAAGTCGGACGAAATCTGATGGACCACGTCAGCAGTGCCGGAGTTGCCGGAATCATGACGGGATTTGAAGACAAGACCGTTTTTGGCAGAAGGCCCAGCGGCGGTATCTATATTCCGCGCTACGCCAACATTACCGAAAACGACAGGCCATTTAAGCGCGGCTTTGGCTTCCAGGGCGGCGCGCGTCCGCTAGGCAACTCGGGCGGCCAGATTGCCGGCATTGGCAAGAACTTCAAGGAGGCCCATAAACGACCAGGACCCTGGCGGTTTAATGTATTAGCCTTTGGAGAGCAGCTACCAAATCCAGAAAACCGCGTATCACTGCATGCGTCGCGCAAAGATCGATGGGGCAATCCGGTTCCTGTTTTCAACGTGTCCTATGGCGAGAACGAACGCATCATGCAACAAGAAGCAGTCAAAGACGCGCAAGCTATGATGGAGGCAGCCGGATGTATCAACATCACGACAAGTAATGCAAACCTCTCTAAACCTGGCAATAGGATTCATGAAATGGGCACCGCTCGCATGGGTCGGGACCCAGAGACCTCGGTTCTGAATGGCTGGGCCCAGGCTCACGATATACCAAATCTATTCATTACTGACGGAGCATTCATGACCTCGTCTGCCTGTCAGAATCCATCTCTCACCTACATGGCGTTCAGCGCGAGAGCCGCGCATTATGCCGCAGATCTTATTTCTGAAGGCGTTGTCTGAGAAACTCGAATGGAACTAAGGATGCTTTAAGAGACACCCTTGTCGATTGAGAAACTTACTGGTCAAGGGGCATTAGCTCAAGCGTTCTGATCTCAAGTGGATGGCTTTCCGCCTGCACAGAGATGTATCCACTGTCGACTAACACTGAAGCACCATCCCTGATCAGCCGCTGCGCAGCCGGGTCACTCGGATCCAACTGTACTTGGGAATATTCAAAGACAGTATCTCCGTTTACAAGATGTCGGACGAATTGACTACCCCTAACCTCTAATTCCATAACCACCCACTGATCACCGTGGTAGGTCTCCGAGGCAGAATCCGTACAGTGCACAGTAATCAGTTCACCATCTATTACATAATGGGTGCCCGGTGAGCATACATTAGCAGTTGGCCGTTTGTCCCTGCCATTGCCTCCTAGCATCTGCGCTTCAATTGAAGTCGGAAACTCCTGATCCAAGGCCATAGACTCCGGAGATTGACTGTGGAACATAATTCCATTGTTCCGAAACGCCCAACCTGGCCCGTTTGTGACTTGCTCTCCGGTAAATCGATACTCGACCCGCAGCAAGTAGTGCGAAAATGGCTGTTGATAAAAGATGTGCCCAAATTCGTTGCTGAAATGACTCCAATTATCGTAGGAAACTTTGAACAGCCCGTCCTCCACGCGAAAGGTGTTCAGATAGTTGACTCCTAGTGGAAAACCGGTAAATTTCGGCGTCCAGCCTTCAAGATCCTGGCCATTGAACAATTGGATCCATTCACTTGGCAAAACGCTTTGGGAGCTCACACCGCTTGATGCCAAGAGCGAACACAATGCCAGAACACGTTTTTTCATCCTTCTACACCCCCAACTTGGGCGAACACTAAGATAATCAACCTATGCCGAATCCTGGGCGATATGATTTATCCAGATAGCGATTTGCTTCCTCGTCGTTTGTAAAACGCATGCTGTGGGCGTCATATTCAAGCACCTTGTGCTCACTAGCCCTTATGGTTGCAACATTACCGAGCAGCATGGTCTCAGTCAGTCGTCCGGAGTATTCAAACCCGGAGGTCGTGAACTTGCTGCGGTCTTTGATCGCATCGATCCATTCCTGGTAAATGCCTGTAGACCGTGGCAGGCTTCTGGCTGGCGCCTGAACTGAATTGTGAACCGATAAGGGAATCAACTGGGGGTTACGGCCGTAAACTCCATGCATCAGAGTGTTGCGCTCGCCAACGATCAGCACACCCCCATCGCTATCACCCATCTGTCTACCGTTTTCCAATCCCGGTGGCCGCTCAGGCATCAGGCCTCCGTCATACCAAGTCATCTTGACCTTTGGGCGCGCTTCATTGGCAGCAAATTCGAAATGAATTTTGGAGGCAATTGGAAAAGTCTCCATGCCGCGACCAAAGCGAGAAGAGCTGGCCGAAATCCTGCTGGGTAGCCCCAAATTTAGCGCCCAGTATGGGTGGTCAATGATGTGGGCTCCCATGTCGCCCACGACCCCTGTGCCAAAATCAAACCAACCGCGCCAGTTGAAAGGATGATAAACTCCCGCGACATAGGGCCGGTGGGATGCGGCTCCAAGCCATAGGTCCCAACCAAGTGAATCGGGGATGGGTGTCTCGCCTTCAGGCCGGCCAATCCCCTGAGGCCAGACTGGCCGGTTGGTCCAGCAGTGTAGCTCCTTAATCTCCCCGAGCGCTCCGGAAGCCACCCATTCATTGATAAGGCGGGCACCTTCACCCGCATGGCCCTGATTGCCCATTTGAGTTACGACATTGTTCGCCTCAGCGGCCTTTGCAAGCACGCGGCACTCGTTGACGGTATGGCAAAGCGGCTTTTGAACATAAACATGTTTACCCAGACTGATCGCATGCATTGCGATGGGCGCATGCATATGGTCAGGCGTACTGATAAGGACCGCGTCAATTTCAGGTTCACTGTCGAGCATCTCGCGATAATCCCGATACGTTTTTGTTTTATCTCTGAACGGGACTGCGAATTCCTGCTGCAACGTATCAGATAGCCGGCGATCATCGATATCACAAACCGCATAGATATTTTCATGTGCCACATTCTGAATATCCGAGCTGCCCTTCCCGCCTGCACCAACAGCTGCAATATTCAAACGGTCGCTAGGGGCGATGTAATTCGCCCCCCCGAGGACCGCTCTCGGCACAATCGTAAATGCCGCCGCGGCTCCGACTCGTTTGACAAAGCCTCGCCGGGTTTTAGATTTTAGCAAGGCAGGCTGGGTAGATTTCTTTTTCATTTCTAGATCGCCCTGGATTGACACTCTTCTGGCAGCTTGCCCGCAGCTAGCGGCCACCCCGTCTTAAGATATTGTTTAAAGAATATCGACTAAGGACGAGCGAGTCCATGACGACGCTCGCGCTAATACTCGCTTATTTTCGCAGCGAACGACGTGCTTGGATAGCTTAAAATCGACCACGTAAAATCGGCAAGTAACCAGTCTGATTTTTCACTTAACAGTGAAGCAGTGAGAAAAGCAATACTAGCGACAGCCTATCCGGGCATCTTAAGTCGAATGCTCGAACACTGATAGAGACCCTCTGACCACTTATCACAGGAATGGCTTGAGCTCAAGACTCACACCTGAAACGAGCCCCCGATGGAATAAACAATGGCACCAAGCGCTGTTGCCCATAAGCAGCATGCCAAAGCATCCAGTAGGGAGTACACACGACGACTAAACCCAGTGATACCAATCATTGCAGGCAGCAGGCTGCGGATAGCCGGCACAAACCGGCCTATAAAAATAGTGAATGCTCCGTATCGAGCAATCATCGCATTGGCTCTAACAATAGCGGCATGGTGCCGCTCTGCGAACCTTGTTTGAGCCAAGCGGGGGCCCAAAAAATAACCGACATAAAAACCGACGTGATCTCCTGCGGTGGCCCCCAGCATGGCCAGACCACAGATGAGCGGAAGCGACGAAACCTCAGTAAAATACAAGATCGAAGACACAATCACGAGAAAAGCGCCAGAGATAAAAAGACCGATACCGAAACAGGCTTCCGCGAATGCCAAGATCGGGATGAGCAGGACAGCGCTACCCTGGTTAGCCTCAATTAGGTCTAGAAAATAAGTCTCGATGGCCGACCAGCCTCACCATAACCATAATGAAATCGTTTGATTGATAACTGTGTTTGGGTCATTTATCAGTACTGAGCTTTTGTGAGAACGTCGGTTCCCAACTAATGATTCCACCAAGGCAGGCAAGAAAAAGGTCGGAGATCCAATTCATGTGTCCACGAAGAGCGATGTTGCTGAGCCAGATGCCAGTACGTTTCAGCAACTTCCCTAGGATTTAATAGGCCGTCTTGGGCGCCTTTGGTCTCGCGCATCTTTTGAAATGCCTTTTCACCCATCATCTTGCCAAGCGTGTCAGGCGCATCAACAGGACCGTCTATCACGATATGACACACATGGATATTCTTAGGGCCATACTGAGCATTGAGAGATTGACAGAGCATTCTCCGCCCTCCCATGGCTGCTGCATGAGAATGTTGGCCGGCATTTCCCCGCACGGCTGCAGTTGAGGAAGTGACCAGCAGCGTTCCTTTTCCGCGCTGACTCATCAAGGGACAGAGCGTTTGCGCCACTCGAAACACGCCCAGAACACCCATGCGCCATCCCAACTCGAAAACCTTTTCGGGCGTATCCTCGAGACGCCGGTCGCCGATTTGAGCGCCCAAGTTATATACAAGTACTTCGATCGGGCCCAGCTCCTCCTCAGCGAGCCGGACCTGACCCTCCAGTGTTTCTGGTTCAACCGCGTTCAGTAAGTAACCACTGGCGGAGCCTCCCTCGGCCCGGATTTCAGCAGTCAGCTGATCCAACCCTTCTTGTCCCGTGCGGCGACACAAAGCTGCATGGTACCCACCTCGGGCGAAACGCTTAGCGACATGACCACCAATACCAGCGCCGGCACCAATAACAAGACAAACTGGTTGCATCATTATTCCTCATAACGGGAAACATGATCCCGCATAAACCTGATTTAAAGACTACGCTGACAACCAAAATTAGCGAAAAATTTTGTGCTTGCCTACAGCGGCGTGCGTTTTTCCAAAACGGAGACGGTATTGGCAAGGCTCATCACAGTGCGCATCCGCGCGCCCAAACCCGCCCGGACATCAGATCCTGCTTGTTATTTCGTGGAAAACCGTTACGCTTAATACAAAAGAGGCTTCACTAAACTCACAGGAAACGTCCCTATGGCAATTCCAGAGTGCATGCAGGGCCGACTGTCAGTGCCAGTAGTCGGTGCCCCACTGTTTATCATTTCCAATCCTGAACTGGTAATTGCCCAGTGCAAGGCTGGAGTAGTAGGCTCGTTTCCTGCCCTGAATGCCCGGCCTTCGGAGGAGCTGGACAAGTGGCTCACTCGAATCAAGGAAGAGTTGGCGGAGCATGATGCCGCCAACCCCGAGAGTCCGTCTGCGCCTTTCGCAGTCAATCAAATCGTTCACAACTCTAACGATCGCCTAATGCACGATGTAGAAATGTGCATTAAACACGAAGTACCTGTGGTAATAACATCTTTAGGCGCCAGACCTGAAGTATTCGATGCAATCCACTCTTACGGGGGCATCTGTCTGCATGACGTCATCAACAACCGGTTCGCCAAAAAAGCGATCGAAAAAGGCGCCGACGGTCTGATCTGTGTTGCCGCAGGAGCTGGCGGACACGCGGGCACTCTGTCACCTATGGCTTTTATTCAAGAGGTTAGAGAATGGTTCGATGGGCCAATGCTGCTCTCCGGCGCTATCGGAACGGGTGATGGCGTTCTCGCGGCAGAGGCAATGGGCGCAGATCTTGCCTATCTTGGGTCGGCTTTTATCGCTACCGAAGAAGCCAATGCGGTAGAGGGATATAAACAGGGAATCGTTGACAATGCAGCGAATGACATTGTCTACACTAATCTGTTCACCGGTGTGCACGGCAATTATCTTAGGCCCTCTATAGAAGCGGCGGGTCTAAATCCTGATGATTTGCCCCAGAGTGACCCTTCAAACATGAATTTTGGCTCCGGCGGAAGTGCCAAGCAGAAAGCCTGGAAAGACATTTGGGGATCCGGACAGGGAATAAACGCAATCAAAGAAGTGCTGCCTACCAGCGCACTGGTGGCTCGCTTAGAATCTGAATACGCTGCTGCTAGGAGCCGCATCAGCCTGTAGGCTATTTTAGACTAATCATGAAGATCTGGGTCGACGCTGATGCCTGTCCGAGTGTCATTAAAGAGATCCTTTTTCGGGCCGCGGAGCGCACGCAAATCCCTGTTACCCTGATCGCTAACCAGCCCCTGCACAAACCGCCATCAAACCTCATCAGCACCGTTCAGGTACCAGGGGGGTTTGATGTTGCAGACGATGAAATCGTGCGTCGCACCGGTCCCGGAGATCTTGTCATCACCAGCGACATTCCTCTGGCGGCTCAAGTGATTGAAAAGCAAGCACTTGCTCTTAGCCCGCGCGGTGAATTGTTTTCCAAAAATAACATCGGCGCTCGATTGAGCATGCGAGACTTCCTGAACACTATGCGCAGCGCCGGTGAGCACACGGGCGGACCAGCACCCTTCAACAATGCCGACAAAAAGCATTTTGCAGACCAACTGGGCCGTCTGCTAGCCAGCCAGTCTACCTAGCGTTTAATCTGACGTCTTACTGTCTGGATGTACGATATAAACTTGTGCCATTCTGACATCCAGCGCAGTGGAAATGGCTGTATTGTCCCCGGTCACAGGATCTGGATGAGAATCTGCGAGACGTCTAAGCGCCTTGTAGAGGGATATCGCAGAGATTTGGCCGTTACTAAGATGGTGGGTCGAATCGTTGCGGATCAACTGATAGTACCACGTATCTACATCCGCGTAACCAGCAAGAATACCACTTGCTTCATCCGAACTCAGATTGAGCTGGAAGCGAGCATCCTTAAAGACATGAACCGACGGCACGCTGAGGTTTTGCCAAGGCATGATCATTTCCGCTATCGGCTCGGTAAAAAGAACACCGTCAACAATTTGCCCGGTAAACTGTCTTATTAGGCTTTCACCCCACCTATAATCAACGCGCTGCGTTCCGCCTGCCATGACTTTCTGGCCGGTGGCATCAGTCAACAAACGGTCTTTTCCGCGATACATATTTATAACCACAAACTCATCATTTATTAGGCTATCAACCTCTTTAAGCTCAATCATCATACGGTTAAAGACTTCGTCGAGTATCGCTTTATTCTGGAATATATGTTCCACACCATCGGGTCCACGAAATCCGATGATGCAACCTACTGCCCGATAGACTTCGTTGTCTATGCCAAGTGTGCCATCGGGATGCGTAAAATCGTTAGCGCTCACTTTGCCATCAAGATTCAATCCCCAAGATAAGTCACCCTCTACTTCAAGAAATTCGAAACCATCAGGCTCTGTATTTGGATGCCATGTCTGTATTTCCTGCGCAAGTTGCGTCTCTTCAACACCAAGAAATTCGTAGTTAGGAAAAAGTTTTTCAAATTGCTCTCGAGGCCCATCATTGAAACCCCTAGGGCATTCAGATCGCGCATCCTCGGTCTGATACACCGACCAGAATAAATCGGTCATCACATAACTGAGGGTTCGGTTTCTTATTCTTGACTGATCGGCATGCACAACGAAAGCAGCTAAAAAACTCCCCAGCAACAGAGCTCCGGATGTTGCTCTACAGACTCCAAAAGATGCCATCACAACGTTCCTTGAAAAAAATCGTCCCGCAGCATGATCGCCTTCAAGCCGTTCCGCTGGCCCCTCCATTCACCCGTGCCAGCACCGTGAACATCGCCGGGTGATTTATCTCCAGCGAAGGTATAAACGGGTCGATCACGATAGGCCCAGACGCGAAGAGCGCCTTCCTCGTGCGGATCGGCGAAACGACCAGTGTACCGATCGATCCAAATTATGGACCAAGTGCGATTGTTCGCTTGCTCGTTTTCACCGGCCAGAACATAAGGCCAATATTCGAGGCACCGCTCAGGGTCCCCTGCACCACACATTGCCAGTCGGTAAATCTGCGTTTCGGTGGGATGATCGCAACCCAACTGGTCCTGAGAATCTTCACCGCAGTGATAGACATAAATGGTTTTGCCTTCTTTATTGGCGAGCACTTCGCCGACCAAAGAGTGCTGTGGCTGAAAGCCTGAGGGGTAAGTATCAGCGACCTGCGTAAACACATTATTCCAGCCGGGTTCGTCACTGCCTTGCTGCGACCAGGTCCCAGAATCCAAGATATAGGTGTAAAGTGGCTTACCTCTAAATACCCACTGGCGCTCGCCGGGATAACGCTCCAGCAGCGACCATTCGCCTCGTGCTCTTGCCAAATCAGGCGCTAGTACTGGTTTCCACCTTGCCAGACAGGTTGAGCGACAGCTAGTGCTTTCAGCGGTATCTCCTTCATAACTGTAGATCGATTCACCGCGCTCTGTCCCCAATATCCGACCGTTAAAGGAGCTTCGGACAGTGAAGCCCGGGGGGTGAAGCGACGGCGGGCCGACAGGTACCCGTTTAGCCGGCGAGTCACCGCCGAAGCGTCGGCGAGTTCCACCAAGCACATCTCCTGGCTGTTGGTCTTTCACCGAGGTATATAACGGCTGCTCATCGTAGGCCCACTGCAAAGAGCCATCCCGACGCTCTACGATTGTCCAGTCTCCAATGTCTTGTGCACCCTCCGCCGGTGTAACAGGCTTCCACAGATCCACGCAGCTCTTGCGCTCACCCAATTCCGGCAAGCCGATACCTGGAGGATAAGGACTCATTAAGCCGGCCGAAACTGTTAGGACGACGTCATAACAGGCAGGAGACCCGGGCGACTCTCCGCTGTATCCATTCCGTAACTTGTGCTGCGGCCACTTATACAGAGTCATGCCGAATGCGTTGGCAAACACGGGGCCTTCCTGGCTGGCCTCCACCCTGAATCCCTCTGGCATGGGAACATCTCGAAAGGCTTCGGCGAAGGATTTTTGCTCAGCGGCCACAGCAACCAACCCGCTAGCAATGAAGGTAAAGGCAGACAGGCTCAAAGCCACTTTGCGAAGACTGCTCACTGTTCCAAATCCGTGAATTGTTAAGAGACCAGAATATCGCCAATTTCGCTGGAGGTGGTGTTGCTTTTGTCTCCCCACGTATCAATGTTCAGCCCCATCAGCTTCTGGGCGGTGAACCCAAGTCGGCAACCGGGTGACCCCGCGCCATCGATGTGAAGACCCGTCTTGACGCGACCGCCAGCGGTGCCTGCGGAAAACATGGGAATGCCATCAATCGCGTGTAGCTTGGCGAAAGACTGATCAGTCGTGGCATAAACAAATGAGTTGTCCAACAAAGAGCCGTCACCCTCCTTGAAATCGGCCAACGCCTGAACGTAGTAGGCCCATTCCTCAATAGCGCGACGTGTAAACCAGGACGTATAGGGTTGATAACCCAATTCCGGGTCCACTGCTTCTTCATGCGTCGCTGTGTGATGCGGTTTATCATATCCAGGCTGTGTCGTTGCTGAAAACGCAGAAGCATAAAACATATTAAAAACGCGGGTCTGATCACAGGCCACCGCCATGATCATAAGGTCAGTCATCATGCGATGTCTCTTTGACACAAGATCCGCCTCCAGCCCCGTGGGCAGGTCCATCGGCTCTTCCAGTACCACGCAGGCCTCAAGAGGGTCGGGTTTCGTGAGTTGCAAATCGAATCGCCGCTCAAGGTCACGTAACCCTGTAAAATACTGATCAAGACGCGCTCGATCTTCTGCACCTAAAGATTTCTCCAGTTTGCGGGCTTCTTCCTGAACAGCACTAAGAGCGCTCTGGCGCACCAGTACTTTGGGGTCAGGGGTAAATTTTGATGCATTTGGATCCTGAAAGCCGTCCCCGAAAAGACGCTGGTAAAATCGCAACGGAGACCACTCAGGCGTGTTGACTGAGTTACCGCCTTCATAGCTGAAGCTATCACGCACATCACCAGTGGCGGTCGCGCTCAAGCTTTTGAAGCGAGTCGCGTTGCCAATCTGCCGTGCGATCGATACATCTATGGTCTCACCAGGCAGATTTGCACGAGCCGTCGGCGCAATGCCAGAACGCAGTACAACCCAGCCGGAGTGATGACAAAGATTTGGCGCATCATCTTGAAACACATGGAAATTGGTATATAAGTTCAGGTGTTCTTGGACTTTAGCCAATGCAGCAATTTCTTCCGGCAGATCGAAATTCGCTCCGGTCTTCTTCGGCACAAAAATCGACTCGCTCATGCCAAGGCCCCAAGACCATGTGCCAAAGCGCAGAGGTATCGGCATGCCATCAGCGTAGGCCGTCCCATTATCGTTTAAGAAAACATTTAAAAGGGGCAGGCCAATGGAGACTGCCCCGCCCTTCAGGGTACCCCTCAAAAACCGACGTCTGCTGAGTCTATGCGCAAGCTTTTTCATCACTTTTCCTCCATCTGTGCGAGAGCGTTCGCTAATTCAGCTCTCTCGGCAGGCGCTTTAATTCGCATGGAATCTCGCATTTTAACCTCAGTTTTTGCAGATCTCACGCGCGAAAACGCATCGGACAGCACAATATCCCGCAACAATGCTGGTAATTTATACTCATTTTCCACAAATCGGTCTTCAAACCCTGCAAGCGTATCCCTGTCGTCCCTAAGAGAAACTGGTCCACCCGTTCCATATGCATACAACCGATTTATCAGGCAGGCGGACAATTTGGGATGATTGCGGGTAGCTTGTGCGAGCCCTGCAATGTCGTCATAGAAGATTCCATCCAGTTCGCCGGCTATGTCCAGGGCGGCGCCATTTTCAGTTTCACGAAAGCGACCTGCGCCATCAAAGTTCTCAAGTGAAAGGCCCATCGGGTCAGTAATCAGGTGACAGCCAGCACAGGAAGGATTGGTGTTATGAACCGCCAAGCGTTCCTTCGCCGTTGCGGCGTCCTCGGCATCCTCCAAAGAAGAAAAGTCGACGTCTGGAGGAGGATCAGGCACTCGCTGACACAAGAAGGTTTCGCGCAGCGCCTTGCCTCGGAGGGTTGGGGAACTCCTTACCGAGTGAGAGTTCGCTGCCAAAAAACTGACATGGGTCAGTAACCCAAGCCGGGGACCGTCTTCGTCGAACTCGAAGGGCAGCCAGCCCTCACCAGCGGGGGTATCGTAAACTGCGGCGAGCTGCATCGACATGAACGTTTTTCGCGTTGTGAAAAGGTCTCTGTAATCGGCCTCTTGTTCAACTAGATGATCAACGATCGTGCGCAGAGTTTGCTCACGGGCATGCTCCAGAGTGGTTCCCGTGACCATTGGGTATACAATCGGGTCTTTGGCGAGGCTGTTAAATTCGTCGAAGGCCATCAGATCATCAAAGAAAGCTCTGACACCAGATTCAAGACGGGCGCTGCCCAGCATCCGATCAACTGCAATGGCTAGGCCTTCCTGAGTATGGAGAGCGCCCGCTTCCGCTTCCTGCAGGAGGATTTCGTCAGGAGGGGCATTCCACAGCAAGAAACTCAATCTAGAAGCAAGAGAAAAGGCGTCAAGGCGCCGTTGATTGGGCTTATCAGGAGCAATCTCAGCGCGATCGGCGATAAAAATGAAGTCTGGACTAATCAGCATCGCTTCCAGAGCTAGTGACAGGCCATCATAAAAATCACCGGTCTGCTCCGCAGCGTAATCCGCGATTTGCACGAGATTCGCGAGCCGGCTGTCGCTTAGCGGACGACGAAATAGCAGCCGGCCGGATTCTTTCAGAAAGAGTGCAGCACAGTTGGAATCAGCCGCTTCTGTTGCTTCAGGCGTGCAACGAATCAAAAAATCGCGATGATCCTGATCAACTACCTGAGCTGCGATTGACGCAGCAGTCTGCTGAATCTGCGAGACCTGGTCCGAGGTGACTCCGACAAACGCTGTACCTGAGGCGAGCAAACCGTCTGTCCGTGCCATCGGCGGAATCGGTGGGAGCACACTGCTGGCAATATCTTCACCAAAAACCTGCGCGATCGAGGTTGTGTATTGATCAGCCGTCAGCAAACGGGTCCGCAGTGGGGAACCAACACTCGACTGCTCTACTGTTACGGAACCTTTTGGATCGCTGCAGCCAGAAAAAGCACTGAGCGTCATCGCAAGTATTACGCCTTTCCAGCTTATCAATCCTGCGGTGGCAAAACAGTCATTCCAAGGGTTTCTCATAGGCCTGTCACCTGCACTATCCGCCTTCAAGCAGATTACCACTCCTGAGGGAATGTTTTGACTTCTTAAATTACCCGTATAACTGGGCTGGTCAAGCCTTATTTCTAGAATGCTGCCCCTAGACGCGCTAACGCTGCCTCGCCACCTGTTCTGCGGTGACTAGGCCTGATGCATTCCCCCAGGAGTGACGAATAAAAGTAGCTGCTGACGCAACTTCTTCATCATCAAGCAGATACTGGAATTGCTGCATTGGCTCACGCCACTTTGGCTGCAAAGGCGGGCTAGGCAGATGCGGGCCGTAAAGGATCGCATTAATCATGGACGCAGGATTCTCATCCTGCACCACCAAACTACCACGATCCAGACGCGGCGCCATGTCGGGATCCCCGCCGCCGGTAGGAAGGTGGCAGGTACCACAATGCAAATTATAGATAGTTCTTCCTCTTCCCATTACTTCGGGATTCGGTGCGACGGCCCCCTGCTCCGGAACAGCTGTCAGGCTCTTCAGATAAGTTACCATTGCCTTGACGTCTTTCGCTTCAAGATAACGAGTGCTGTTGATGATGACTTCATTCATCGGCCCAAACGATTCGAGGATGTCATTTCGTGCCGTTTTTAAGTAGTCCACCAGATCCTGCTCTGACCATAACGACAGGCCGCGGTCTGTCGCAGTCAGGTTTGGGGCTGACCAAGGTCGATAGCGCTCTGGGCTGACCAGATCAAGAAATTCTCCGCCACCCATATGAGCATCCGCCCGTTCTGCGCCGACAATATTGCGGGGTGTGTGGCAGGCGCTGCAATGCGCGAGCGCTTCCACCAGATAAGCGCCCCTGTTCCACTCGTCAGATCTGCCGTCCCTCGCCTCAAACACTCCTGGCTGAAAATAAAGCAGTTTCCATAATGCCATGAGTGGACGGAAGCTAAACGGGAAAGCCAAATCATTTTGCCTTGGTTTTTTGTTTACCGGCTTAATCGATTTCAAATAAGCGAACATTGCCAGAATATCGCCATCGCTGGCTTTTGTGTAGGCATTATACGGAAAGGCCGGATAAAGATGATCACCGTTTGGGCGCACGCCGTGGCGTAGAGAGTTTAAAAAATCAATCTTAGTCCAACTGCCAATGCCGGTAAGAGGATCTGGCGTAATGTTGGTTGAATAGATCGTGCCGAACGGTGTTTCAAACGGCAGTCCACCGCTCATGAACTCGCCGTCCTGAGTAGTGTGGCAGCTCGCGCAGTTGCCTGCCGTAACCAGATACTCGCCGCGCGCCACTAGCTCGCTCGAAGCGAGTACCTCAGAAGGTTCTGCCATTTCGGATTCCATCGTAGGTGCGCTCGACATCATTATCGTCGCGCTGATCAAGAGCACAACAGGAAAGGCAAGGACGGTGTTTCGAATGTTGAAGGTCAAGTCTAGAACTCATCGTCTGGCTGATCGCGAACAAGCGTCAACGCAGACGTGCTGCGATGTAAAGGCAGGGCCTGCTCACTAAAAGACTGATTTTAGCGAGCAACCCCTTTAAAATATTTAAGGCTGAAAAATACCTCATTGAGCAGTACATTGAAACTACTTGCAACTGGTGACTGGTAAGCGCCTCGCGCAGGCGGTCACAAATTTTTTGAGGTAGGATGATGATCATCCGTAGCGAGCACAAGCTAATCTCGACAAATCTTGATTCGAAGAGGCATACCAGTGAAAAATTATCACATGTATCGTAAAGCTCTCCACACGCTTATCGCAGGCGCCGCACTCATCAGCTTGGACGCCTTAGGTCAAGACACGGAACTCGCTACATGGCTCAGCACCAAGCGTCCAATCTCTGCCGGACATTCATATTGGCTAGAGGAACTTACATCAATGGAGATACGTGATGCTATCGCATCGGGAACAAGCACTGTTATCGTACCTACTGGCGGCATCGAAGAAAATGGACCCTATTTGTCCATAGGCAAGCACAATCTGATCCTAGAGGCCTCCTGCCCCGCTATTGCAGAAGCTCTCGGCAATGCGCTGTGCGCACCGGTCGTGAAATTCGTCCCCGAGGGCGATATTGACCCCCCTTCTGGCGCTATGCGATTCCCCGGTTCTATCGGTCTCAGCGCCGAAACGTACGAGGCCCTGCTAACTGACATTGCCAGCAGTCTCCGACAAGCAGGATTTTTGGACATCGTGATGATTGGAGACAGCGGAGGCAATCAGCTGGGGATGGCCAACGTCGCCAATACGCTAGGCCACAGATGGCACGGAGGCGCGACAAGGATACATTTCATCAGAGAATTTTATGACCCCGGGTGGTTAGAGACTGAACAGTTTACGGAGCGAGAGCTCGGTGTTGCGCAAACCTCAGATGACGGCTTCCACGATGATATTTGGGTGACAGCGATGATGACGGTAACAGACCCCGAACAGGTTCGCTATCAGCAACGAATTGAAGCCGGACTCGCCTCCATAAACGGCGTAGCCATAACCCCATTGGTCGAAACCATACAGCTCGGCCAGAAAATGATCCAATTCCGAGCGCAATACACAGCCGAAGCCATTCGCCGTGCTGTGTCCAAACGTGACTAATTATTTGGAGGCTTCAAGCACATGAAAATAGAACTCATCTTTTTCTTTGTCCTGGGCATGATGTTTAGCTCGTTACTCCATGCCGCTGATGAAGCCGCCGTGGACCACGCCATCGAAATCCCAGAGCCCACTAGATTTATCAGCAACCACAGCGCCCGCTTCAATGGGCAACGCGTTGACTACACCGCAACCGCCGGCGAAACCTATATCAGGAACTTGCG
>MDTD01038653.1_pt1 | contig 22740 bp, 22 predicted proteins | sample 811221 | NCBI WGS metagenome assembly MDTD01 (sample SAMN05326646, study PRJNA326480) | marine metagenome | isolation source: seawater | place: Pacific Ocean: South West | collected 2011 | reverse complement strand
TCCTAAATTTATAATCCGTTCCTGTATATCAGGCCTCTTGATTCCCGTCCATGTTTGTAGAGTGGTTTTGTTATTATTTTAGGGCTGAGGCAATAAAATTTGTTTGTATATGAGGACAGATCCATGGGCATTAAGGTCCTAGGACTTTCTTGGAGGGAGAGGTTTGAGAGATGTCATTTATCTTGCTTTAGGGGCCAACCTTTGTTTCGCCGTTGCCTCTCAAGTTTTTACTTATTTCAGTAGGGTCATATCAGCGACATGGATGAACTGTTTCAAGGCTTTGATAGCGCTTTTTGCTTTCGGAGCTTATCTTTTTTTCACAAAGAGCTGGGTAGGAGCGGAGTTATACTCCGGTTGCCTTCTCTTCCTCTCAGGTTTTTTAGGCTTGGCGATAGGAGATGTTTTTCTCTTAAAAGCGTTTTCAAAATTAGGTCCAGGAAGGACCCTGATCCTTTTTGGCTTTCAACCTCTTATTCTTGGTTTTTTTGGTTCTGTTATTTTTTCTCAAACAATGGATTTCCAAAAATTAAACGCTATTTTTTTCTTTATCCTTTGTGTCGGAACCTTTTCTTTAGAGTCATTTAAAAAGAAAGGAAGCTGGCAGTTTATGGGTCTTGTGATGGCCTTTTTTGGGATGTTTCTAGATGCTGGGGGTATAATATTAACAAGGCTTGCCTTCGATTCTCAAAAGGCATTAACCTCTATGGAAGGCAATTTTTACCGTTGTCTAGGGGCTCTTTTCGCTTTTTTTCTTTTTTCTAGATGGAGGCCCTTGGACTTGTACAAAAACTTTTCTATTTTGTCTTCTAAGTTAAAAGGATTGGCCCTCTTTGGCAGTTTAATAGGAACTTTTTTATCTTTGGCCCTTTACTTGAAGGCCCTTCAAACAGGGCATTTAGCGACACTTTCTGGACTTGCAATAACGGGAACAATTTTTGCAGCTTTTTTCGAGTGCCTTATAGAAAAAAGGTGGCCTTCAAAGTATCTACTTATCTCTTTTTGCTTCTTTATTTTTGGAATGAATATTTTGCTCTTTCAAAAATGAAAGATGCTTAAAACAAATAGTTAATCTTAAAAATCCGATAAATATACCTTTCTAAGACTTTAAGTCAGTTGTGAGGCAAGCCGTGCGAAAAGGTGAGTTCTTATGGGAAGGTCCTAGGCCATCAAACTATTTATGGAATAAAATGTTGAAGTCATACCGTCCGTCTAGGGAAAAAGGGAAGGTTTTAAAAGTTTTAACCATTTTAGATATTCTAAAAAACCAGGATTGGTTGACCCAAAATGGTTTATTCTCTTTTTCGGATGGGAACATTTTTTTTAAAAGGGTAGGTCTTCAAAGAGTGACAAGTCACTGCTCTTGGGACGATTATATTTTGAAAAAAGGTCAATGCTTTTTTCGATCAAGAGAGGTTTGTCAGTTAAAAGGAGTTGGAAGTTCAGGTTTAGAATTATTTGGGCCTTTGCAAAAGGGCAGTGATTCTTCTGTTGGAAGCCTAAAAGAGTGCCTTTCAGTCATTGATTCAATTAAGGTTAAACTTAAGCAGCGAGGAGACAAATTATCTTTTTTAGAGCTGTCTCACCTCCATCCTTCTTTAGAACTTATTGAAAAAACAGGAAGCTCTGGAGCCGAAAAATTTGTTTTTAATGGTCTAAGTCAAAGCGATTTTTTTTTCCAGCAAAAGCTTTTTACTGAACTAAATGGATTCTACCCCTTAAAATTAAAAGCTGTTATGCCCTCTGGTCATAGCTATTCATTCCAATTGTTCAAAAGTTCCTACAGGTTGTAGCTTATTTTTTTCTTGAGATAATGGAAGGTGCTTTAGCTACTAAGAAGAAATTTTAAAACCATAATGAGGAGGAATAATGACAGATCATATTGTTACTGACGATGATGCAGAAAGGATTGCAGCTCTTTTAAGGAGTGGGCCTTCTGATAAAGACGACCTATTCGGTATGGTACAAAAGGACTTTCCTAATATAAATAAAGTTAGTTTAGGAAGGATGCTAGATGAGTGGTTTAAGTTTTCTCCATCTCAAAGATTCTCTCAGGGTTCTGCAGAGTTTGTGAGGCGTCACTTCGGGCACTATTAGAGCTTTGGCCTTCAGTCATTGCCAAGAAGTCTTCTAACTTGGTCATTTTGGTAGAAAGAAGTAGACGCGGTGTGTAAAAAGTCCCTATTGAGCACTATTTCTTGAATTTTGACTAAAAATGTACTTTAATGGGGTTGCTCAATATTAAATATTGGTGTAAGTTTGCGAATTTTCTCGAGTACAGTCATGAAAGCACTGCAATCAAACAGTTAAATGACTTAAATTTAATGAGAACGCTAGCGAAGCTTTCGTAAATAATGCTGCTTACACCAATGATTAAATAAACGAGTTTTTGTTTAATTTTTAGTTAAAGGAGGACTTTATGAAAATTTCTGAGTTACAAGTAGGAGATAAATTGCATGTGGTCGATGATCTCTACGGTTCTCATAAAAAAATTCAAATAATTGAAATCCTTGAAAATGCTGTTAAGGCACTCAATTATAGAAACAAAGAAGTCACAATAGAGTGTGATGATTTAACTAACTACAAGAAGGAAGCCTAATCCATCTTAAATTTTAAATTAAGTTAAAATTAGCGGAAAATTATTTGGAAGGCCCTCAGTTTTGAGGGCCTTTTTTTTATACGTTATTTTCTTTTTGTTCTGTATTTTCTTGTGTTTGCCCTTCAACTAACAAGTTTGCCAACTTTTCTCTCATGTCGGGCTTTTTTAATGCTTCTTGAACTTTATATTCCAGCGGGGTTAATGATTCAATTTTGTCTTCCCACCAAGTAGGAGGTAGCTGGTCGATGGCCTCCAACAAAATATCGTTTAAATTGACGTCCTTAATATTTCTTTTTTTTATTTCACTCTGAAACAGAGATAGGGGGTGAGTTGGTAAGGTTGAAAGAAGGGCTTTGGTTTTCATTTCTTTAAAACCTTTTTCTTCAGCTGTTTTTTCTTTGTCTTTCTTCGAGGCTTTTTTGATTTCTTCTACGGCTTCAGTTTTAATTTCGTTTTCTATCTTAGTCTCCATAAGACATCCTTTTTTAAGTTAAGATCATTAGGGGTTTTTAATTAAAATTAAGAAATTAATTGAATATATTAGACTAAATGTTATTTATTCCGCAACAAAGACTTTTTAAGGTTCTTCTGTCATTGCTTTAAGAGAAATTTTTGTGAGGTGTTGGTACGGTATTGAAAGTGAAAGGTAAAAGAGAAGCCCCACCATAAAGCTTGCAAATAGGAGGTGAATAGGCTGCAGGTAAGCGGGAATTCCGAAATAGGCCATTCCGATACCAGAGATAACTTCAAGAGAAACTGTATAGAGAAGGGCCTTATTAAAGAGGGCCTCTTCCCTTAGGGCAACGTTTCGAAGGTAAAAGAAAAGGGCCACATGGCATCCTAAAACGACAATTGAGAAGCTTCTATGAATGGTGAAAAAGATTCCAAGGTTGTTGACCCACTCACTTCTTGATATGAGAGGTACCGCTGTCTGCACTAAATTAACTTCTTCACGTGTTTGAGTGCCTAGCACAACCTGAATAAGGGTCATAAAGAGGGTAATTAAAACAAGGGCTTGAGTGGAGCTCCATAATGGGCCATTTTTTTTTGGCGCTTTATTTTTTAAACTTTCATGAAGTTTATAAAGTCTTGTTCTATGCCAAAGGTAAAAAAGTAAAAAGACGATAAAGAACGCAACAAGCATATGGATGGTAATCATCCATTGGGCCAAATTTGTAGAAACAACGACGGAACCAAGCCACCCCTGAAAGCCTAAAACGATAAGAGTAAAGAAACTTAAGATAGGAATCTCTTTGCGTTCTTTTACATAAGAAAATGAGGTGACGAAGACCCCTAGGACACAAAAACCAATGATGACGCCAATAAGTCTATTAATGTATTCGGTCCATGTTTTAAAGGCATTAAAGTCTGCGATCTCTTTACCTTGAACTTTAAAAATTTCTTTATAGTTAGAAGGGAGCTCGCTTACCTCCGTCGGTGGAACCCATTGGCCAAAACATTTCGGCCAATCTGGACAACCCATCCCCGCCCCTGTACTCCTAACTAAACCGCCAACAAAAATTAAAAAATAGACAGCACAAATGGATATAACCAAAGATTTATGAAATGCTTCTTTATTTTTCATGATGACCTCATGTGTAAAACCGCAAAAAACACAACTTAAAAGTTTAGGGCAGTAGTGCTGTGTTTCAATTAGCCTGTTATATTTCTGGACATTATAATAATCAACTTAAAAAATAAAGTTAGGACAAGCTCATCGTCTTGAATGAGGGCTTGTCGAAATTAAGAGTTTTTTAGAGTTTTACTGACTTAATTTGCTTTTCTTCAAGAAACTGCTTAAGAAATTGAGTAACCTCTCTTTTTTTAAGGTAGAGGCTTTCCATTTTTGAAAAGTTTTCAATTTGGTTTCTTCTAGAGAATTTACTTTGTTTTAGTGATTTTTTAAGAATGGAAATTCTGGCCTGAATTTTTACAATTTCTTTTTTGTAGTGGTTTACTTTGAGACCTTTTTTGTATTCCTGTAGAAAAGTGTTAGAGAGCTTTTTAGGGCAATGATTATTGTAGGAGCCGCCCTGAAGTCCAAAAGTAAAGCCCTTTCTTGCCTTGCAAAACTTGTTTAGGCCTTTGTTATAGCCATTTTTGAAGCTTTTCTCCCATCGATTTTTATGATCTTTGTTTTGAGAGCATGTCTTGAGACTTTTTGGCGGCCAGTTATAAAGACTTCCATTACTTGCTATCTTCTGACCAAGAAGGGACCAGTTTGCCTTCAGACAGGGGTTTTTAACCTTTTTAGGCGCGACCGCGCAGCCCTTGAAGAAAAAGGAAAGAAGAAGGGCTAGGGCAATTGTAATATGTTTTTTAACCATTGCTTTTTTCTTCTCTACTCGGTTAGCGTTGATAGTAACACTAAGGTAAGGACTTCGCAATTTATATATTGTTTGATTTTTTTTTGAATTTCAAAATACTCATTTGGGGGTTTAAGACAAAGGGGGTTGTTCATTGGGTAAGACGAGTATTTTCCCTTTATCGTTTTCGAAGTGAAGCCCATCATGGTTTGAGCCAATTTCTTCAATCATGATAATGGTATAAATAGACAGGTGAATACCTTTGGTGTCTTTAAGTTGATTTCTAAGTTTTTCTTCATTCGGGTCAATGATTTTTGAAGAGCTTTCGCCTTTTAAAATAAAATCTGAAACAAAGATGAAGCTTAGTCCAAGGTTAGAGTCTTTGATTGTCTTGGCCTTCAAGTGGACTGTCTTTCCATCTTTAGGGTCTTTGTAAGTAACTGTGTAATAGGTATGGTTGTCTTGTCTTTTCATAATAACGCATACTATGGTATTTTTTTTGTATTATCAATCTCAATTTTAATGAATTTGGAAAAACGGCTTTCCTAATTTTTGATACATTTTATTTCGCTTCATGTAATTATAATAGGCGCAAATCCTTTGATTAAAGGGCGAGTTAGAAAGTTTTGAAAAGGAAATTCTAAGTTCTTTTGGATTATAAATACTTCTCAATTCTCGTCCTTTGCAATGGCGAAAAATAAAGTGCCTCCTCCATCGAGGGTTCCAATTTTCTAGTTGGGGAAGAGTTAGGGAAAGAGTACAAAGCTTAGAAATAGTTGCCGAAATAGAAGGCTCTGATTCATATTTTTTTTCATCATCAATAAGTTGTTCAAAAACATCTTTCAAGGATTTGTTAAAAATTGTCCCCAGTGCCTCTAAGTTAGAAATTGAAATTCTTTGAGACGCCTGAACATCGTGGAGTTTATTTTCTAGGTCCATATTCCCATACTCTTCTAAGTCTCTAATCTCATCATTCCATGAGAGCAGGACCAATTCTTTAACCATTGGTGGAATTTCGTCGTTTTCAATTTTTTTGCGAATTTCAAACCGCACAATATTTTTTATTCTTTCTTCAAGGTATGAGGTTTTCATTTCTGGAGCCAATAGCTTCTGGATGCTTTCGAGTTTTTGTGAGGCTTGCTCTTTGCTCTCCGGAGGGTTTATGCCTGAACTATAAGCTCTATCATAAACTTTCAGTGATTGATCTATAATATGGGCTGTCTGAGAAATAATGTATTGGGTATTAGGAGGAGTTTCTTCTAGATATTTTTTAGATAAATTTCGGAGGTATTTGAAAGCAGTTCGCAATGTATCTACCGGGGAAAGCTTATTATGTTTTCCTTCTTGTTCTCCTTCAAAAAGTACCGTTTCAGGGTCGACTTCTTTGACAAGGGAAAAGCGGATGTCTACATACTGCTGTCCTTCCAAGAGAATCTGGTTTGATTTTAAAGAAATGGTTTGTATGTCAGGTGTTTGGAACTTAAGGCTTCTTATGTAATTTTCACAATTTGTCATGGGTGGGAGAGTTGGATTTCTTTCTCCTTGAGGAGAATAGTAAAAAAATAAAGGCCCACATTGAAAGTTTTCTGGAAAAGAGTTCACATAAGGGGAGCTTTTGAGGTTATCTTTCTTAGGAGCAATATTCCAAACTAAAGATTTAATGAGTCTTTTTAGAATTGCTTCTTTTTGTGAGGCGGGAGAGTTTTTTATTTCATCTTGGGCCTCTTTTATATGGGCATTTATATCTTCCCTACTTTTTTCATATTTACTTCTGAGGTCAATAACCATTTTTTTTCTAAAGGCGTGGATGAGGTTTCCTGCTGGTGAACCTGCTGTGACGTGGGATATCCATGAATTATAGATCCCAAGGTTTTTTAAGAGTGTTAACCCTACCCATTCTTTTCCAAAGTGATTAATTCTATTTCTTGCAACTTCAGTGATGATTTTTTGGGTGTCTCTTGCGTGACAATAATTGTGAGATAAAGTTTCTAATGAGCATGTGATAGATTGTGCGAGGGCAGATCGTTCTAGTTTTCTGAGTGTCTTTTGAAATTTAAGACCTTGAATGAGGTCAATCATAAATTGTGTTAAGGTACCAAGTCCCATGAGACCCGTCCCGATAAGTGTTTTCTGGACGTCGAAGATCCCAGCTGAACCAATAATATGCCCACCCATTTGAAGGGCAAGTCCTGGATACTTTTTGAAACAATAAGGGGATGACTTAAGGCTTTGATTTAGGCCATAGGCCAATTGGTTAAATTGTGAAAGTGAATGAACACGGCTTTTCCATAAAGAGTCCTTGTAATAAGTTCCGAGGTTAATGGACTCGATCTTTTTCTTAGCGAGTTCGCTGGCAAGAGACTGAGCAATAATGGGGTTTGTTTCTTGCTCGAGCATAAGCGTAAGCTCTGAAATTTCATTTTCAAGCTTGTCCAAAGATTGGGGCGCTGATGGATAATAGAGGCTAGAGCCCTGTTCAAGAATCCCATCAAGTGAGCTTGCCCACTCAAGGCAACTTGAATCTTTTTGTATATTTTTTATAATTTTTTTAAGATTGGCGTTGTTTCCTAAGGCCCTTTTTGTGTAACTTCCTTGGCTTTGGCAACCACCGCCAAAAGCCGAGGTTAGAGAGTCACTTAGGTCAATTTTAGAAAAGACTGATCCTGAAAAGAAAACTATAGTAAGTAGACTGGTTATCCTATACCATTGATTCATTTTTTGATTCCTCCATGAAGCTTTTTTTATTATGAAAGAATCTATTTAAGGCTGTAAAGTAAACATTATTAGAACATACAATTGTATGAAATAGCTTCAATTTTAATTTTAATTTTGATTTTAGTTAAACGCTTCATTTACCTTTATAAGAAAAAGTCATGAGTTCACCTTTTTCTTGTGGAAGAGAAACCTTTTGGTCAAGAGTTCCATAGACTTCGTGCCAGGAGCGGATTGTGTAATTTCCCTCGGGTAACCCGCTAATTTTGAAAGATCCATCCGTGCTTGTCATGGTGAAGAAAGGGTGTTTAAAGACCGCAATAGACGCCTTCATCCAAGGATGGACGCTGCATTTCGCTTTAACGACAATTTCCTCTTTGTTGAAGACCTTTGTTATTCGAGAATTTTTTTTAGGCATAGCTATATTGAAAGATTTATTGAGATTGGTTTTTGTTTTGACATTATGAAAGAAGGAATCACTGTTTATAAAGGTAACCGGTTGGCCGGCCCTTATGGCAGCAACCCTAGGTTTATAGAGGCAAGCTTTTTGGTCTAATTCAAAAGGCTTCTGTGGGGGAGGAGGAACATCTATCTGTTCGTGCCCTTTTAAAACCCAGACGATAACATTTTGTAGCTTTCCTTTTTGAACGAGGATTCTACTATCATATATGATTTCGCCTTTTGAGCTTTTACACTTTTTAGGCAGTTGAATTTCTTTGGGAGGTGGAGTTAGGCCTTTTAATTCAACAGTTCCATGAATATTAAAAAGTGTTTTTGATTTTAATTTTTCTATAGGAGCTTTATTAGTAATAAGAGTAGAGTTTAAATTAGGGTTTGTGCCTTGGTTTTTTACCTTAGAGGCTTCTGGCTTTATAGTACCTTTCGATGGCTCTTCATTTGAGGATGGAGCTGTTAGAAAGATGAGAGTCGGAATTAAGCACGCTATTGTTATGAGTATCCAAACCTTTTTCTTTTCAGCATTATGTCTAATATTGAAATAGTGCCTAATGAGAACTCCTAACAAGATCAACAAAAGAAGAATGGGTAAAAGAAGCTCATGACCATAGGTTTGTGGATGATGGTTACTTATCATTGTGAAAATAACGGGAAGGGTGAAGTAGTTGTTTTGTTTAGAGCGTTTGGCACCATGTTTCCCTAGAGAGTGGTCGACCGGACCTCCATCCTCAGCTTGTTGAAGCATTTTTTTTTGTGCAGGAATAATATGAACCCAGACGTTCAGGACCATCCAAGTGGCCAGCATAATTCCAATATGTATATAAGCTGCCCTTCCGCTAAGGTTGTTAATAAAAAAAGATGATGCACCTAAAACAAGGAAAAAAGTAAGAAGGAAGGGTAGTAGTTTCTTTTGTCCAAAGAGCCGCCAAATGCCATCATATATGAACCAGCTGAGGATAAGTGTGGTTATCGATAATAAAACTGCTTGGCCATGGGTTAAAGATGAGACATCTGCATCAATTAAATAGTGACCGCTCGTTGAGTAATAAATAATTCCTAGTAAGAAGTAACCACTTATAAGAGTCCAAGCCGCTTCCCACTTAAACCAGTGCAGGATACCAGGAGTTTTTTCTGAACCAAAAAGCTTTTTTTGTATTTCGTAGTAGCCACCACCATGAACTAAAAATAGTTCACCTGTAACTCCCTTTTTTTGTGATTGCGGGGGCTTAAAATGAATGTCCAACCAATTAAAGAAAAAAGAGGAGCCAATCCAAGCTATGCCAAAAATAATATGTGCCCACCTGCCTAAAAGTGAAAGCCATTCTGTGAAGTTTGAGTCCATTATGGTGTCCATTTTTAAGAGTGCCGCAAAGAAAATCGTACTTGAAACTTTTACAAAATGAATACTTAAATGTTACGAAAAATTAAAAATATGCCAAAAGCTAAAGTGATTTAGGAAAAGTTTTTTCATAAAATAATGTATTGTAATTATAAGGCAGCTCAATAGGTGCAGCCAATACTAAAAGGTTTAATGCATGGCAAAAAGATGTTGGTACCCTTTCAGTTTTGTAACCCCACTTGTTTTTCTTTCTCTTTTCGCTGTTTCACTATTTTGGAGAGGATACTCTCTAATGATTATTCCGGTCTTTTCTTTTGTTCTGGTTCCTCTAATAGATAAGTTAATAGGTCGTGATACTGAGAACTTTTCTGAGGAAACTTATAAAAAGCTAGAAAAAAATCAGATATATAACTTACTTCTTTGTTTCCTATTTTTTGGGGTTTTGGGTTCTTTGTACTTTTCTCTTTTGGTTTTTACCCAATACCAATTGTCTCTATATGAAGCTTTGGGACTTATTTTTTCCCTTGGTCTCGTGACAGGTGGAATGGGTATAACTTTGGCCCATGAACTAGGTCACAGAAAGGAAAAAAGATATCAGTTTATGGCAAAAATTTTACTCGTTCATGTGGGTTATGGGCACTTTTTTGTGGAACATAATAAGGGTCACCATAGGAATGTTTCCACTGAGAGAGACCCAGCGAGTTCCCGTTTTGGTGAAAGTCTTTATCGTTTTCTACCAAGAACAATAATTGGATCATATAAAAGTGCTTTCCAGTTAGGTTATTTTGACAGGCGGGAAAAGGTATTTTGGAAAAATGAGACAATAATTTTGACTTCAATGACAGCTTTCCTCGGGGTGGCATTTACTTTTTTAGGTGGAGAAAAGGGCCTGATCCTTTTTTTCACCCAGGCGGGGTTGGCCATCTTATTTTTGGAAATTATTAATTATGTTGAACATTATGGTTTGGAAAGAAAAAAGAATCCATCCGGTCGCTTTGAGAAAGTAAGGCCTTATCATTCTTGGAACTCAGACTATCTGTTCTCAAATGCGCTTTTGATTAATCTTCAGCGTCATTCAGATCATCATGCTTTTGCTGAAAGGCCCTTTCAAAATCTTAGAACTTATAACAAAGCTCCTCAACTACCTTGGGGCTATCCTACTATGATGCTTTTGGCTGCTTTTCCTCCTTTATGGAAGAAAGTAGTTCATCCTTTGTTGCCTAAGAATTAAAAAGTCCATTAATTTAGGATTTTTTTCGTACGCTACTTACAATCTTCATCATGTGATTTTCTTTAAGTGGCTTAGGCAAGATGGCCTGAATTCCGTGATTTTTTAACTTGTTTCTGATGTCGGGTCTAATGTTTGAAGTGTAAATAAGGCAGGGAGTGTCTTCGTATTTTGGGATTTCACGGCATTTTTGAATAAGCTCCATTCCATCCATGATTGGCATTTCAAGATCTGAAATAATCAGTTCAATTTCATCTTTTGTATTCTCAAGAAAACTAATACCGTCAGCACCATTTTCCGCCTCAAATGCTTTATGCCCATGTTTTTCAAGAAGCTTCTTTAACTCTCTTCTTACTGTGTCTGAGTCCTCAACTATTAAAATATTCATTACTCTACCTGCCAAAAATCATTAAATGATAACTGAATTTCGATGGTAACATGTTAAGAAAACGGGATAAAGAAGGTCTAAAATCCTCCTAAAAGATAAAGGGATTCAAGTTTTCATAAGAACAAAATTCTTGGAAGGAAAATGATGAGTAAAAATGGTGATCTTTTTCAATTTTTATCTTTATTTGACTGGATTATTTTTTGTTTAGTCCTTATGGCAACTTTTTTTGCAGTTGTATACGGTCATAAATTAAAAAATCAAGAAAGTAATGAAGAAGCTCATATTTTGGAGTTATTACTGATGGGCAGGAGGCTTACTTTGCCTCTTTTTATAAGCACATTAGTGGCCACATGGTATGGCGGTATTTTTGGAGTAACTCAAATAGCTTTTGAAAAAGGGCTTTATAATTTTCTAACTCAAGGTATTTTTTGGTATATTGCATACTTAATTTTTGCTTTTTTCATCGTTGATCGAGTCGCATCCTATAAGGCCATAACCTTACCCGATTTAGTAGGGAAGCTTTTTGGCCCAAAATCTTCAAGACTAAGTGCTCTTTTTAATTTTTTTAACGTCCTCCCGATTGCCTATGTCATAAGCCTTGGCCTTTTTTTGAAGGCCCTCTTTGGTGGCCCTATGATCCTTATGATGGGAATTGGGCTTTTGGTGGTTATTCTCTACTCTCTCTGGGGGGGGTTAAGGGCCGTTGTTTTTTCTGATCTTGTTCAATTTGTTGTGATGTGCTCGTCGGTTGCGCTTATATTATTTTTTTCTATTGGTAATTATGGAGGTTTGGATTTTTTAATGAAAAATCTTCCTGAAAGTCATTTCTCATTAACCGGAGGAGAGTCTTTTGGTGTTACTTTAGTGTGGGGCTTTATAGCTCTTTCCACGCTTGTAGATCCAAACTTTTATCAAAGATGTTTTGCGGCAGCATCTCCAAAAGTCGCTAAAAAGGGGATTTTAGTTTCAACTTGTGTTTGGGTTTTATTTGACCTCTGCACGACCTTTGGAGCTATGTACGCTAGGGCGGTAATGCCTGAGGCTGAATCAGGCCAAGCCTACATTGTTTACGCCCTCCAAGTTTTGCCAGATGGGCTCAAAGGCTTTATTTTGGCAGGCATTTTAGCGACGATTCTCTCAACTTTGGACTCGTATCTTTTTTTAGCAGGGACAACCGTGAGTTTTGACCTTCTTCCTGAAAGCTTTAGGAAAAAAAAGTTTGCCCATTATTGTGGAGTTTTAGGTGTTGGAGTCCTTTCTCTTGTCCTTGCAGAGTTTTTCCAAGGAAATATTAAAGCCGTTTGGAAAACTCTGGGAAGCTATTCTGCGGCTTGTATGCTTTTTCCTGTTCTCTTTGCTTACTTATTTCCAAAAAAAATAGGGGATGGTCAGTTTGTATTCGGTTGCCTCATGGGGGTCTTAATGGTCACTTATTGGCGTAACTGGCCTCCTAAAGGCTTTCTTGAGGGAATGGATGAATTTTATATGGGCCTATTAGCGACCAGTTTGGGTCTTCTTCTTTACCCTTTGATAAAACGATTAAAAAAGGTAGTTTGGTTTTAGAAGACTTGTGGGGCCAATATGAATGATTTGAAAGGTAAACTAGATCCTTTAAAAAAATCGGCCATTATTTTAAGCCTTTTAGGTAGAGACGCTTGTCAAAAAATTTTTTCTCACCTTAAGGACGCTGCTGTCAAAAAGTTAATTATTGAAATGAGGTCTATAAAAAAAGTACCTATTTCTTTGTCCACGGCCCTTTTGAGAGACTTTTATAAGGTCCTTAGTGAAGAAGATGATCTTTTGTTCAATAACGAAGAGTTTTTTTTCCATTTTTCTAAAAGTAGTGAAGAAAAAAGGAACCTCGTAAATTATGCAAGAAATATAGACTCTGGTTTAAAACGAAGGTAAAAGAGGCTCATGAAAAAGATAAATGAATTAAAAAATAATTGGTTGTTTTTGGGAGCTTTGTTTTTATTTTTGGCGGTGGCCATAGGTGCTTTTGGTGCTCATGGTCTTACAAAGTTATTGAGCGGCAAGGCAATGGCCACATTTAAAACAGGAGTGACCTATCATTTCTATCATGGGTTTGCCCTTCTCATTGTAGGTCTTTGTCAAACACATGGTGAACTCTCCGGGATTGACCCAAGTCCCAGTTTAAAAAGGGCGGGAGCTTTTTTTACTGCGGGTATCCTGCTCTTCTCTTTTAATTGTTATTTATATGCTCTCACTAAAGTAAAGTTTTTGGCCATGATTGTGCCCCTTGGGGGCTTTGCCTTCCTTATTGGCTGGTCCTTTCTAATTGTCAATTTTTATAAAAGAAAGTCCTGAAATTTCTAACTTTGCTTTGCTTTTACGCTTTAATGAATCATTAAAGCGTAAAAGCAAAATCTTTGACGATCATTCCCGGAACTTTAGAGCCACCGATCCCTTTGTTTTGATAACTTCCAGTTTCAGGAAAGGTTTCTGTAAATTGAGTTAGATCGATAAGGTTTTCTCCAAAGAATTTGTAAAGTGATTCGTCGAAGCGGAGGTCTTCAATTGGGGCCACCAGTTCACCATTTTCTACCCAAAAGCAAGCAAAACGTGTCATACCAGTCATCCGGCCACCTCGCTGGTCACTCCAATTAAGGTAATGCAGGTTTGAAAGGTAAAGTCCTGTTCCAATACTTTTTAGGATATCTTCTTCTTTTAGATCACCAGGAAGAATAGATGGACTTCGAAGTCCTTCATATTGACTTGCTCCATTGTCCTCTAAATTATACTCTTGAGCTGTTTTTGAGCTTATAAGGAAGGTTTCTAAGTTACCATTTGAAATAATGGAAAGCTTTTCTTTAGAAATTTCTCCTCTCTCATTAAAGGGTGGGCAGAGACCGAGCTCAAAGTTTTCTTGAAGAGAAAATTTTGGGGACAGCTTTTTGGTTCCATCAGCAAGTTGGCCAAGAGCGGACTCTCCCTTTTTCCAGGACGAACCGCTAACGGCACCCCAGCTCATCATTCCGAGAATTTCATGAACAGCGGCCGGTCCAAAGTAAGTTTTATAATGTCCTCTAGGAACTTTAATCTTAGGTTTGGCCATAAGCTCTAATTGTTTTTTGGCAAGCTTGATTTGCTGTGAAAAAGCTTCTTGGTTCCAATTTGCGCCGCCGTATTGTTCTTTAACAGCGTTATGGTTTTTATCGTAAAGAGAAAAGTCGACAAGGAAATTAATTGTGGAAAACCATTGTTTTTGCCCTTTGGAGTTAAGATTTGCCCTTAATAAGCGCCCACCTGAGTAGACTCCCACAAGGTCGATTTCTTGATTGGCTCCTAAAATGTTTTCCATGAGCTTATTGGTTGAGGGCAATGAACCCACATGTTCTTTTTCATAATGGCCATGATTTTCAGTGGGAACAAGGTAAGGGTCTTCTGGTAGAGTGGAGGTTTCAACCCTTAATTCTTTTAAGCCATCTTTCAAGCGGTTTAAGTTCCTTTCGTACTGGCCTTCTTCTTTGCAATCAGCAAAGCCAACTCTTAAAGAAGCTGTTTTATTCTTAGAATTGAGAGTCATGATAAAGTCACCCTGAATAACATTGAGTGATTGCCTAACTTTGGCCCCATTAAACCTAACGTAGTTTGTTTCCTCTCCACTAAGGGCAATAGTTAAATCTTCATCTTTTTCCAGGTTTTTAAAGAGGTCTTGTCCAATATTGTAAAATGTTTCCTTTTTAAAATAATTTTCCATGACTTAGGCTCCTCCAAAAACTTCAATATTTTCAAAAAGGCAGGCAGGTGATGCGTGGCCTACCTCGATGGCCTGATTAGGCTCACCTTTTCCACAGTAAGCAGTCCCAAAAATCTCACGAGATTTAGCATCTCCTACTTCTTTAAGATTGTGCCAAAAAGGGGTGGTTATACCTCGATAGTTTGGGTTTTTAACAATTTTTGTAGTTCGACCATCCTCGACAAGTTGGGCGTATTCACACCCGAACTGAAATTTGTTTCTATAATCGTCAATGGACCAACTTTTGTTGGTGGCCATAACAATTCCTCTTTTCACCTGTGATACCATGGAGTCAAATGTTGCCACACCAGGCTCCAAGTTGAGGTTTGCCATTCTATCTATGGGTGGTCTGTTCCAAGAGGACATTCTAGAGCAGGCAACGCCTTTTAAATTTGTCCTTTCTTGGCTTTCAAGTGAGCCTAAGCCCCTTAAAAGCTTTCCTCCTTTTATGATGAATTCTTTTGATGCTTTAACGCCTGTATCGTCTAAGCTGTAACTGGCCGCTTCCGTTTCGACGGTTGGATCAAAAGTTATATTAAGCTTGGGAGAGCCGTACTGGTACTCGCCAAAGTTTTCCTTTTTAATAAAGCTAAGGCCTGCGTAGTTCCTCTCATCTCCCAAGATTCTGTCTAATTCTAAAGGGTGTCCTATTGATTCATGAATTTGGAGGATCATTTGGTCTGGAAGAATAATGAGGTCCATTGTTTCTGTCGGGCACTCAGGTGCGTGGGTTAATTCAACCGCCTCTCTTGCAACTCGAAAGGCTTCTTTTTTAAAGAGGTCTTTTTGAAAAAAAGAGGGTCCCAACTGAAGGGTATTTCCCCAGGTTCTTGTTTGGATGTCGTTATCGTTTTTCGCTATCGCTTTGAGAGAGAAATCAAGTAGGTTCTTGGAATTTAGGTCCTCACTCCCATTTGTGGTCAAGTAATAGGTTTCAATATTTCTTAAAGACCCATGGCCCTCGCAGTGAATGATACCGGATTCTTTTTTCATCACATCACAGGCCAGACTTAAAACATCGTTAATCTCGCCAAGAGTTGTTTTGGTCTTAAGGTCTTTCGATGAGGTTTTTTTATTCCTCAGCTCAAAGCTTGGTCTCGTTTTTAAAGAAAAAGGATAGAGGTTCCATTTTAATGAGTGCTCATTTAAAAATATGGCCTTATTAACGGCAGCTTTAATGCCCTGGGGTGAAACGTCGTGAGTCGCAGCGTAGGAAAATTGACCCTTGTGAAGGACCTCAATTTGAACTCCTTCATCCATGACGAGCTTATTTGAATGAGGAAAACTGTTTTTAACAGAACAGAGCTTCGCCTTAGTCTTAATGAGCTTTAAAGAAATAAAGTCAATGCCGCTCGGACAGACTTCTTTGAAAACCTTTTTGATTTGTTCATGATTCATTTGTTTGTTCCTTTCTCTTAGAAACGGTAAGAGGTCGTAAGTCAGAATAAATAATTAAATGAGCTCTGTTAAGGTTAAAAGCGACTATGGTTTGGTTTGGTTATCAGGAAGATATATAAATAAAAATTATTTATATAGTCAGTTAAAATGAAATTTAAAGAGGTCCCTTAAAACTTTGTTGAATTCAAGATTTTGACTCTTTACTCTCGTGGTTGTGTCTTTTATGTAGGGACCAAAAAAGAAGTAAAGGTCTTGTTCAAGCGGCTTTTTAAAATGCACTTTGGGGCCATCAGATAAAATGGTATTCAGTTTATAAAATTCTGGGTTTGTTCTAAAAACCGCTAGGGTGGTAAGTTCTTTTGATTTTGTGTGGCCTATATTTTTTATTGTTGCCGAGAGAAGGAGCATAGAGTTATCCGCTCTTGAATGAGTATCAAAAGAATAAAATAAAATGGCTCCAACCAATAGGGTGCGAAAAATCCTGCCAAGGCTTATGACCTTATTGTTTTTTCCCATTTTGTATGCATCCTCACTTTTCCTCCATTACAACACACTAAAATCAAGGAATTATCAGAGGATTGTTGGGTTTCAAATTTTTTTGAATTCAAAAAAGGTTTTAAGAATAAACGAGTTAAATTGAATGAGGCATTTAACCGAAATAATCTGGAAACTTGGTCTTTACTAAGGAGCTATGCAGTGAAGAACGTTTGTTTAAGCTGGGTTTTTGGGGGACTTTTATTCTTTTTTGCCTATAGTTTGGCGGACAGTGAAGCCGTAGCATCAGAGAGCAAAGCATGTGCCAAGAAATGTTATAAAAGTATGTATCAATGTTTGATCAAAGGTTCACCTTTGTCAAAAGAGGCTTGTTTTAGCGAGAATGTAGGCCAAATGTTGATGTGCATTGATAGCAAGGGAATGGGGAGCCTCAAGAGAAAGAGGGAATGTTTTGGAGAGCGAAAAAAGTGTATTGCGGCCTGCGAATAACTTTTCTTTATTTTAATTTCTTTAAAAATCATTGAGTTAATGGCATAAATTGGCTAAAGGACAGAGAATAGCTTAAGCTATTAGATAGAATTCATTTGAGTTTCAATAGAAGCCATTTTCTAAAATGAAATAGAAAGTAGTAGATTAAGGACAAAATCATGAGTTTGACACATCTGGTTATAGTCGAGTCACCCACTAAGGCAAAAACGATTAAGAAGTTTCTTTCTAAAGACTATATCGTTGAAGCTAGTATGGGTCACCTGAGGGACTTACCACAGTCGGCAGCTGAAATTCCTAAGAATCTAAAAAAAGAAGATTGGGCCAAACTTGGCGTGAATGTTGATAAAGATTTTGAACCTTTATATGTAACACCAAAAGGTAAGTTTAAGTTTGTTCGTGAGTTAAAGAAAAAATTAAAGTCAGCAGATGTCCTTTACCTCGCGACCGATGAGGACCGTGAAGGAGAGAGTATTTCTTGGCATTTAACCCAGATACTTGCTCCAAAAATTCCCGTCAAGAGAATGGTTTTTCATGAAATAACCAAACCAGCAATCCAGGAGGCCCTAAATAATTGCCGCGATATTGATATGCAATTGGTAAGGGCCCAGGAAGCGAGAAGGGTTCTGGATCGTATTTTTGGTTACACCCTTTCTCCTTTGCTCTGGAAAAAGATCTGTTACGGTCTTTCTGCAGGAAGAGTCCAGTCTTCTGGACTTAGGCTTATTGTAGAGAGAGAGCGAGAAAGAATGCTTTTCAAAAGTGCCAACTATTGGGGCATTAGAGCGGATGACTTGTCTCTTCCTGGGTCTAAGGAAGAGTTTATGGCCAAGTGTACCCACGTAAATGGCAAAAGGATCGCTGTTGGTAAAGACTTTGACGATAAGACTGGAGAGCTTAAAACAGATAAGGGCGTTATTGTTCTCGATAAAAAAGAGGCTTCCCGTTTAGCTGAGTTGTCTAAGAAAGTAGACTGGAAGGTTGAAAGTATAAAGGAAACAAGCTCTGTTTCTAGGCCATTGCCGCCTTTTATAACCTCGACACTTCAGCAGGAAGGAAACCGTAAGCTAGGTATGAGTACGCGAGAGGTTATGGGTGTTGCTCAAAAGCTCTATGAGGAAGGGCTTATCACTTATATGAGGACTGACTCGCCGACTTTATCTAAGCAAGCTGTAGAAGCGGCTAGAAAAGAGATAGAGGGTCTCTATGGTAAAGAATACTTATCTCCTACAATTAGGCAATTTAAATCTAAGTCCAAAGGGGCTCAAGAGGCCCACGAAGCAATAAGGCCTGCAGGAAGTCAGTTTGTTCACCCAAAAGATATAAGCTTTTCAGGGAAAGAGAAGTCTCTATATGAGTTAATTTGGAAAAGGACTCTTGCTTGCCAAATGTCTGATGCACAAAAATCGTCTCAAGTTGTAAAAATTAAAGTTGGTGAGTTAGATTTTCAAGCCAATGGTACAAAAATCGTCTTTCCAGGCTTTCTAAGGGTTTATGTAGAGGGCCGAGATGATCCTGGTGCAGCGCTTGACGATAAAGAGGTTATCCTACCGCATTTTGAAACGGGTGATAAGCTAAAGGTTAAAGAAGGCGGACTCAAACCAACAGACCATTCAACAAAGCCGCCAGCTAGGTTTACAGAAGCCTCTCTTGTAAACAATTTGGAAAAGCGAGAAATTGGTCGTCCTTCTACCTACGCAAGTATTATTAATACAATTTTAGATCGTGGCTACGTCCGCAAAGTAAGCAATACTTTGGTCCCTACTTTTACAGGGATCGCTGTTATTCAACTTCTAGAAAATTACTTTGAGAGCCTTGTGAACTATGAGTTTACTAAAACCATGGAGCAATCACTTGATGATATTGCTTATGGAGAGCTTGATCATAAGAAATACCTAAAAAAGTTTTACCTTGGAAAGTCTGGTTTAAAATCCAAGGTTGAAGAGAATGAAAAAAAGATAAAGCCAGAACAAACCAGGACTATCGAGTTACCTCATATTTATGACAAAAAAGCTGAGATTAAGGTAGGTCGCTTTGGGCCTTACCTTGTCAGTGATAAATCAGCAAAAGGTGATGACGAGGTTCGTGCGTCAATTCCTGAGGATATTGCGCCCGCCGATTTAAAAAGTGAAGATATTGAGCAATTGATCGAAATGCAGGAAAAAGGGCCAGTTCCTATTGGAGTTCACCCGGATAAAAAAGAGAATATTTATTGCCTGATAGGGCGTTATGGAGCTTATTTGCAGTTGGGTGAAAAGAACGAGGAAAACCCGACGCCTAGAAGGGCCAGCCTGCCAAAACCTCTTACACCCCAAACTGTGACCCTGGAAGAAGCTGTAAAGGTTCTTTCTCTTCCTCGCGAGCTGGGAGTCCACCCAGAAAAGGGTGAGCCGGTTCTTGCTAATTTAGGCCGATTTGGACCTTATGTAATGTGTGATGGGGACTTTAGGTCTCTTAAAAAAGACGACGATGTCTATGAAATTAAGTTGGATCGTGCTTTAGAAATATTGGCGGAGGAAAAGAAGGCTTCAAGGAGAAGTAAACTTATTAAAGACTTCGAAGGTAAATCTAAGCTGAAAAAGAAGGTAGGCATCTACGAGGGAAAATACGGGTTTTATATTAAATTTGGTTCAAAGAATATAGGCCTTCCTGACGATCTAAAAAATGATAAAGATAAAGTTTTAGCCTTAAGTATAAAAGAGGTAGAGAAAATCATTGAAGATAAAAAGAAAAGCTAGGCTCATTTAATCTATTTATATATTCCGCCAGTTTCAGAAGGAGCTTGAAATGGCATCTCTTTTTACGAAAATCATACAGGGTGAGATACCCTCCTATAAAATTTACGAAGATGAGTGGACATACGCCTTTTTGGATATAAACCCTATTAACCTAGGGCACACCCTTATTATCCCAAAAATTGAGCATGATCACTTCCTTGACGTGCCAGAACCTTATTATAGTGCCGTTTTTAAAGCCGCGGTTCCCATCGGTCGTGCGGTAATGAAGGTGACCGGCTGCAAGAGAATAGGAAGCGTCGTTTTAGGCTTTGACGTACCCCACTTCCATTACCATTTATTACCTTTATGGGATTCAAGTGATATAAGTTTTAGGAAGGCCAAGCCTAGAGAAAACCATGAGATGGAGGGCATCCAAAAGCTCATTGTTGCTGAACTGTCACATAGTAGTTAAAGCCCCAATAAGTTGCAGGTTTATTCATGATCAGTTCCAAAGGGCAGTAGCCTTAAAGTGGTCTAAATCTATTAGAGTTTAAAACCTTTCTGATTACAGTGCTACAAGTATAGCTTTGGCTAGTCGTCGTCCAATCCCGATGTTTCACAAGATATTGAAACTGGAAGGTGATCACTTATCACTTCTTTATAGAAGTGATAAAAGGAGTTATCCTTTTTCTGAGACTGAAAGACCCTTCTATCGAAGCCTTGGACGTATCTTTCGATATTTTTGGAGTCTTTTACAACCTTATTTCTTTTGATTGTTAATTTCTTTTCAAGAAGCTTTTTATAATTGCTTACAAGTTTCTTGACTCTCTTTTGATTTTTAGTACTTATTGGATAGTACCGGCCACTCTTTCTGCTTGACCTTACAAGGTATTTGTTTCTAATCTCCCTGCCGATTTCATTGTCACCCATAAAGTTAAAAGCTTTTGATTTGTTTGAGCATTCACTTGAGTTATCCGGGTTTAAAATAAAGTTATCGTAGTTTCTTGAGAGACCGTTCGTTAAGTATTTTTCACGATTCTTGAACTTGTATAATTGGTCAGTCAGGCTGGTTGGGTCATCGTTAAGAATCTTTGCTCCTTCAAAGAATCCAATTATTTTGGACCAAAAAGCGTTTTTCTTTTCAACATTGAAGTCACCTAGAAGAATGACATCTTCTTCTTCGTAATAATCCAAAAGGTAACTCATAAACTTCAAAGTAAACTTGATTTCGGCAAACCTTGCGTAGGTCTCACCATTTGCACCTTTTCCTAACTCTTTGTGGTCTTTAACACCAAAGGCTTTTCTCACAATTTCTTCTCTCACATCAGGATCTGTGGGAGACGTGTAAATAACGTGCGTATTGAGGAGAGTGAAATCAAAGTTTCCACTGATGAAGCTTCCAATGAAAGGCTTTCTGGAAAATATAGAGTTTAAACTTTTTCCTACAGTCTCTTTTGTAAAGTCAGACAAGCATGCATAGGCTTGCTCTTCATCGTGATCATAATTGTCTTCACAAAAGTCATTACTTTTCGGGTGAACAACTGTGGCGCGGTAGAAGAAACCTCCTAATTCTTTAACGTACTCTTCTTTAGCAGCTTCCCCCTTGCTTGAGATGATGAGAGACCATGATGGGTCTAACTTTCTCAACTCATTAAGAACTTTTAAAAAACCTGGTAGTTTGTAGTGCTCTTTTATGAGTTTTGGGGATGATGCCCTAGACGTCATAAGCATTTTGTTGTGATGTTGTGCCTGCCCTACGCTAGGAACAAGTTCTTGAGCTCCCACAAGGTCCCATTGGTCGATAATTTTAGCAACCATTCTATAGTCTTTGTAACGGTTTGCGGAATTTCCGGGATAAAGGAGGTTGAAACTTGCTATTTTAATACTATTTTTGAGGGCTTTTGATTTATTGTAGAATTTTTTGGGAGCTGAGGCGTTATAGTGGTGGTAATGAGGGTGGCAATCAATTTTAAAACTAGAAGAGGAAAGAAAACTTTGAAGATAAAAACACTCTTTCCTCACATTGTCTTTAGCATGAAGCTGAAAACATATGAGTGATAAAAACATGGCCAATAAGCCAAGCTTTGAGGGAGTCCACGTCCGCTTAAAAGACAGACTAAAATTTTTCATCCAGTTTTCCCCTGTTGGGTTTTTCAAGGTCCGAAATACTTAACACAAAAGAGTGATTTATACAGTAGTTAGAAAAAAAGTTTATCTTGAATTTAGAAAAATACAATAAAAACAGGTATTTATGTGAATATTCAACGATAACTAATCACCCTGGAAAAGTGAAAAAAATAGCTATTTACTAAAAAAAAATGAATGATCATTGACATAACAATAAGTTCCTTTAGAATCGCATACTTTAAAAATTCAAAAAATGAATCATCCAATTCAAAAAATTACCCCCAGAGTGCCAGTGATCCTACAAGAATCTAAGTCGTTTGTATCTTTTGTTAAGAGCTTTATGTTGAGGCATTGTCTATTTCCTCCCTCAAAAAAGGCTTTTGTTGCTGTTTCGGGAGGCATGGACTCGATGGCATTTTTGTTTATCATTGCGAGCATTGCTGAGTTGACCAAAGGGTGTCTAGAAAAAATTGAGGTTCTTCACTTTAACCATGGGACTAGAGAGGGAAACAAAGCTGAAGAAAGCCTGGTTAAAAAAGTTTGTGACTCTCTAGGGCTTGAATGTCATGTCCTGCGTCCAGAAAAAGCTCTTAGTAACCTTTCTAACTTCGAACATAGTGCTAGAGAAGAAAGGTTCTTGGCTTTTGATTCTTTCTTGGAAAAAGGGGACTTTCTTTATACTGCCCATCATATAGATGATTCATTTGAATGGAGTTTACTTCAGCAAATGAG
>MDTD01087304.1_pt1 | contig 22741 bp, 21 predicted proteins | sample 811221 | NCBI WGS metagenome assembly MDTD01 (sample SAMN05326646, study PRJNA326480) | marine metagenome | isolation source: seawater | place: Pacific Ocean: South West | collected 2011 | reverse complement strand
GCCGGCGCGCTCAATGTCTATCGCACCATGGCGCATCACCCGGACCTGCTGCGCGCCTGGGCGCCGCTGCGCCAGCATGTGGTCAAGGACACCGCGCTCGGTCAGGAGCGCTCGGAAGTCGTAATCCTGCGCGTCGCCTTCCGTTTCGGTTCAGGCTATGAGTGGAACCACCATGTTGACCGCGCGACACGGCTCGGTTTTTCCGCCGAGCGCATCGCCGCGCTTCGCGCCATGCCGGAGGGCGAGGACGGCTTGATTGCCCGCGCCGTCGACATGCTGATCGACGAGCGCCGGCTTTCGCCCGAGACCGAAGCCGCGCTTGCCGAAACGCTCGGACGACCCGCGGTCTTCGACCTCATCGCCACCGTCGGCTTTTATGCCGTGCTCGGCTATATCCTGCTGACCTATCGCACACCCCTAGACGCCGGCATTGCCGACGTGTTTTCCGGTACCGGGAAAGAGCCCTCAGCACCGTGAGCGATGCAACACGCTCGGGGTGCAATGGCACCGGCTTGCCGGCCAACGGCTTTGATCTCGATGCGTGCGACAAGGCGTTCATCTTCGATGCAATGCAACACCCGTTGACGCCCGACCAGACTGCCGCACGAAGGCGAAGAACAGGATGATATTTGGGCCACATTGCGCCTGCGTGACGCTTTTCCGAGCCTCTTGGCCCGGCTTTGCGCGAGACGATGGCCGTCACGATCCACGTCCAGTCCGCGGGAATGGAGACGCGGGAACCGCTCCTGTAACCATGCGTCGACTGACCAGACCGGCAAGGCGAGGTGCCGGACCGTTATCAATGGCCCAAAAGCCTCAACCGAAGGAAACCGTGATGACAGATCACCTCGACCACATGTTGCCGCCCGCGGAATACATCACTGAAGCCTACAGGGACGCCAACAAACTGGAGGACAAGCGCGTTCTGAGCACCGGTGGCGACAGCGCCGAAGAAATCCGCGCTGGGATCGAGGCGGAAGGGGCCGTTACCGCGCGGAAGAGACAGTTGGAACCTTCTCGCCGGTAACACAATCAAACCGATGTCCGCCTGCGCATTATCGGGTCTGGGTGGTTGCCGCAAAGGCCAGGATCAGGGCATCGAGCACGGCCTGAAGTCTCGGCTCCATGTCGAGCCCGGCATGGACCGCTTGTTCCACGTGAGCGGGATGGACGAAGACCGTGACCGCGTCCCGCACGACACCGGCGGCAACGTTGACATCCCGGACGTGGAATTCGCCACGTTTCACACCATCCTCCAGTACCTGCCGGACCAGAGCGGTCATGCGGCGCCCATAATCAGCGACGAGATCCGGGCGCTCCGTCACGATCCGACGGTAGAGACCATGGATTTCAGGGTCATCACCGAGCTTGGCCCGCTTGCTGCGGTGGAGCGCCAGAACAAGGCCGCCAAGCCGCTCTGCCGCCGGGCCTTCGGCCTTGGCGAAGCGGGTCGCCAGGTCGGCCTCCTCGTCCATGGTGCGCGCAGCGAGGGCGTCGAAGATTTCCGCTTTCGACTGGAAGTGCCGGTAGATCGCCGAATGCGACAGACCCATGGCCTTGGCGATGTCGACGACGTTGGTCTTGGCCTCGCCGAAACGGCGGACCTGTTCGGCCGCCGTGTCGAGGATGCGGTCACGGGGATCAGAGACGGGGTTTTCCATGCGCGATTCCTAGTCGATCCAATGGGGTTGGGCAATAAGTAACAGATTTCATATTTTGTATTGTGTAACATTCGGCGCTGTGGCACCTTGCCTGGCACACATCCAGGAGATCGTCATGAGCCAGTTGCCCTCCCCGTCCCGCCTTGCCCTCGTCACCGGCGGATCCGGCTTCGTCGGCAAACATCTCATCCGCCGTCTGCTCTCGGACGGCTGGCGTGTCCGCGCGCTCGGCCGCAGCGCCGAAGCCTTGCCGCAGGTTCAGGCTTCGGGGGCTGAACCCGTCATGGCCGATCTTTCGGACCCTGCGGCGCTCACGTCTGCCATGGACGGAGTCGAGGTCGTGTTTCACGTCGCGGCACATTTCAGGCTCTGGGACCAGATGTCCGTGTTCCGCCGGATCAACGTCGACGGCACACGCAACATCGTCGCAGCGGCCGAGCGGACCGGCGTGCGCCGCATAGTCTATGTCAGTGCCGCAGCCGTCGTCATGGGTCGCCCCGAACCGATGCGTGGCGTGAGCGAGGACGCGGCCCTGCACCGGATACCCTTTGCCCCCTACGCGGCCTCCAAGGCCGAGGCAGAGGAAATTCTTCTCGCCGCGAATGGGCGCCGCGACGGCTTCTCGACGGTGGCGATCCGCCCGCCCATGATCTGGGGCCCGGACATGCCGATGCTTGACCATATGGTCGAGACCGTCCGCGCGGGGCAGTTTCAATGGGTCGCGGGCGGCGGACAGGCGATGTCCACCTGCCATGTCGATAATTTGTGCCATGCCCTGCTCCTCGCCGCTGACCATGGATCAGGCGGAGAAGCCTGGTTTGTGAGCGACGGCGAGGACACGACATTGAAGTCGTTCCTGACCCGCCTTCTCGACAGCCGCGGCGTAACAGCGAAGGCGCGCAACGTGCCGTTCGGCGTCGCCTGGGCAATGGCCGGGCTGATCGGCACGGTCTGGCGGGTCTTCCACCGCAAAGGCGAGCCGCCGATCACCCGGCAGATGCTGCGGCTGATCGGCAAGGATTTCACCATCGACATCCGCCGTGCGCGAGAGGAACTGGGTTACGCACCGGTGATCTCGCCGGCTGAAGGCATCCGCGACATGCGCACGAGCGTCGTCGATCAGCAAGGTGCTGCGATGCAAAACAGGCACATGGCGTCAGTCCCTTGAGCCTTGGAATGCCTCTACTGGGGGTAGGGCTTAAGCGCCCCTTAGCGCCTACCACTCGCGTGGTATTCAGCCTGTTCCTCTCTACTCCGTCAGGCCGAACACCACCGCCTTTTGCGCCCACTGCAAGGTGATATCAGTCACCCAGGCCTTATCCGGCACGCCCACTTCAAACGGTCTGTCGAGCGTGTTGTCGACGGCAACAGAAGGTTTGCCACCGTAGCTTCCGGGCCGTCGCTTATAGCCAATCCGGGCCTTGATGCCGGCAAGGCGGGCCAGGCGCGCAACCCGGTTCGGGCAGCACGTCTCTCCCTGATCCAGCAGGTCATCATGCAATTTGCGGTAGCCGTAAACCTTGCCGCTGTCTTCCCACGAAGACCTCAACAGCTCTGTCTGCCGCCTGTCCTCGATGGCCCGCTTGGATGAACCCGGAGAAGCCGACGCATTATACGCACCGAAAACTGCAGGCGATATAGGACGACAAATGCTTGTCTATCACTTTGCATCCTTGGTGAAGTACGCGGCCGCCATTTTATGATATCGCGCTCCTCGGTGACGCAAACCAACTCTTTCTTAAGCCGCTTGATCTCCTCGGATTCGGCGCTGGCTTGGGCGTCGAAGTGGCTTTGCTCAGCCGGAATCTCGAAGGTCGCGCTGCTTGGCAGCCGACAATAATGTATTCCCCTGGTCGCTCAAAAACCTTTCAACAGAGCCATTTGCAAGACGGCCATATCAGAATAGAGACGCACGGTCCCGATCTCGACAAGCTGCCACTGTGCCGTCAATCGAACACGATAACCTGGCGGATCGCTTCGCCGGCGGCCAGCCGTTCGAAGCCTTCGTTTATCTCGTCGAGCTTGAGACGATGCGTCATCAGCTTCTCGATCGGCAGCTTGCCCTGCATCATCATGTCGGCGAAGCGTGGAATGTCGCGCACCGGCACGCAGGAGCCGACATAGGAGCCCTTCACGGTGCGCTCCTCCGCCGTCAGCCGGACGGGGACCATGGAGAGCTTCGCGGCGGGATTCGGAAGCCCGGCTGTCACGGTGCTTCCGCCGCGCCTTGTGATATCGAAAGCGAATTCAAGGGCCGGCACTGCGCCGGCAAGTTCGACGGCAAGGTCGACGCCGCCGTCGGTCCAGGCCTTGACCTGGCCCACGGCATCCGCCTCAGACGGATCGACGACGTGGGTGGCGCCGAGTTCGAGCGCGAAGTCACGCTTTTCCTTCGAAAGATCGACGGCGACGACAGTGCGCGCGCCGGCAGCCACCGCGCCGAGAAGGCCCGCAAGGCCGACGCCGCCCAGACCGATGATCGCGGCCGTCTGCCCCATCTTCAGCGCACCGGAGTTCAGCACCGCGCCGACGCCCGTCAGCACTGCGCAACCAAGCAGCGCCGCCCGGTCGAGCGGGATCGACCTGTCGATTTTCACGCATGAATTTTCCGACATCACCGCATGGGTGGAAAAGGCGGAAACGCCGAGATGGTGGTTGATCGGCGCGCCGTTGAGCGAAATGCGCCGGTCCCCGGACAAAAGCGTGCCGGCTCCAGCCGCAGAGGCAGCCGGCTCGCACAGCGCCGGCCGGCCTTCCGCGCAGGGCACGCAATGTCCGCAAGAGGCGACAAACACCATGACCGCATGATCGCCTGGCTGAAACCGGGTGACGCCGGGACCAACAGCCTCGATAACGCCCGACGCCTCGTGCCCGAGCGCAACCGGCATCCCGCGCGGTCGGTCGCCGTTGATGGTCGAGAGATCGGAATGACAGATGCCGGCGGCGGCAAGCTTTACCAGAACCTCGCCCGGTCCGGGCGGCTCAAGCTCTGCCTCCACCACTTCAAGCGGCCGGCTTTCGCTATAGGGCCGCGCCGCGCCCATTTCCCGCAGCAATGCGATCCTGGTCTTCATGGTGCTCCTCCTCGAGTCTCGCTTTGTTTTTAAAAGGTCTTTCGAAGCGCATGAAGGCGGGCATTGGTTCACCGCCGCCAATCGTGCGCCGCCGGGTCGTTAGTGTTTCAGCCCCGCCAGATACTCCAGGATCGCGGCCTCGGAGACGACATCGGCGTATTTGGCGTTCATGTCGAACAGGTTCGCCTCGTGGGGCGCGGGGTGGCGATCGCCGCAGGCCTCGGCGACGACGGTGGTGCGGAAGCCGTAAGACATGGCGTCCACGCAGCTTGCGCGCACGCAGCCGGAGGTGGTGAGCCCCGTCAGGATTACGCTATCGCGGCCGGAAGCGGTCAGGGTCGAGGCGAGCGAGGTGCCGAAGAAGGCGGAGGGATATTGCTTGGTGACGATCAGTTCGTCCTCGCGCGGAGTGAGCCCCTTGGCGAAGGCGGCAGTCTTCTTGCCGCGCACGAAACTTCTCAGCGGCAGCGCCTTTTCATAAAACCGCCCGCCGTCACGCCCGCCAAGTCCCGGCTGGTAGGCGACCTCGGTCAGGATCACCGGTACGCCGGCCTGATGGGCGGCTTCGCGCACGCGCAAGGCGGATGCGAGCGCGTCCTCGACGCCGGCATAGAGTTCGCAGTCCCTGTCGAAATAGGCCTCGGCGAAATCGATCATCACGAGCGCGGGGCGTTTTCCGAAACCGACGCTGTTGCCATAGGCCCTGCGATAGTTTTCGCCGAGATCCTCAGTCATTCTTCACCTCATTCCATTTCTTTTCGAATTCCCACACCCGCGGAAAGCCGATCAGCTGGTTGAACTCTTCAAAGGAAAACAGCGGCACGTCCGGCGACAGCGAGGTGCCATCATACTTCAGCGCCATCAACGCCTTCTCGACGGCAGCGGCGGCGGCTAACGCGGTCGTCGCCGGGAAGATCGCCATCTGGTAGCCGATATCCTTCATCTCGTCGACGGAGCGGATCGGGGTGCGGCCGCCATCGGCCATATTGGCCATCATCGGCGCATCGACCGCCTCGCAGGCACGGCGCATTTCCTCTTCGCTCTCCAGCGCCTCGATGAAGACAACATCGGCGCCGGCCTCGCGATAAGCAAGGCCACGAGCCAGCGCACCCTCGAAACCTTCCACCTGGCGGGCATCGGTGCGGGCGATGATCAGCGTATCGGGATTCTGGCGCGCCTCGCAGGCAACGCGCACCTTGCTTTCCATATCCTTGCGGGCAATCACGCGCTTATAGGGTGTGTGGCCACATTTCTTCGGAAATTCCTGATCCTCGATCTGGATCGCGACCGCGCCCGCCGCCTCGAAACCACGAATGGTATGATCGACGTTCAGGAGCCCGCCATAGCCGGTGTCCGCATCGGCGATGACGCCGGCATGAGCCGTGCGGCACAGGGTTTCAACGCGCTCGCGCATCTCGGTATAGGTGGTAATGCCGGCATCCGGCAGGCCTTCCACCGAGGCCGTGCCCCAGTAACCCGAGGAGTAGACGAACTCGAAACCGACCTTGTTCGCCACCACGGCGGCGATCATATCGTGGATACCGGGAGCAAGGACGAACCGGCCTGCATCCAGCGCCGCTTTGAGGCTTGGTCTGGTGTTCAATGTGTATTTCCTTTTTTACTCGGTATCGTCAGCGGCAACCGCCGCCAGTCGCGCCGGGTCGATGGCGAGCCAGGGGGCCGTTTCGGCGCGGCGCGCCTCATGGACGGCAATGTCTTTTTCGTGGCGCTCAAGAATGAGCCCGACCTCGTCGAGGCCTTTCAGCAGCGCCTCGCGCCGGGCCGGCTCCACCTCGAAGCCGAAGGCCTCGCCATTGGCAAGCAAAACCTCCCGGGTTTCGAGGTCGACCGTTACCGGCTCGGCGGCAAGCGCTGCCTTTTCAATTGCGGCCATGGCGGCATCGGCAAGCGTGATCGCCAGAACGCCGTTCTTGAAGCAGTTGTTTTCAAAAATCTCGCCGAAGGAGCGGGCGATCACCACGCGGATGCCGAGGCCGGCTATCGCCCAGACCGCCTGCTCGCGCGAGGAACCCGTGCCGAAGGTTTCGCCGGTGACGAGAATTTCGGCCTTGTCGTAGGGCGGGGTGTCGAGGATGAAGGGCGTATCCGTGTTGCTGCGGCGCCCATTGAAGGCGTAGCGGCCGAGCCCGTCGCGGTCCATCAGCAGCAGAAAACGCGCGGGAAAGATGATGTCGGTGTCGATGGCGTTTTCGAGAAGGGGTGCGGCAACACTGGTGACGGATCGGAATTCACGCATCATGGATCAGAGATACTCCCGGACATCGGCAAGGCAGCCGGCAAGCGCGGCGGCGGCGGCCATTTGCGGGCTGACGAGGTGGGTGCGCCCGCCCTTGCCCTGCCGGCCCTCGAAATTGCGGTTAGAGGTGGAGGCGCAGCGCTCGCCGGCCTCAAGCCGATCATCATTCATGCCGACGCACATCGAACAGCCGGATTCGCGCCATTCGAAACCGGCTTCGCGGAAGATAGCGTCCAACCCCTCAGATTCGGCCTGACGGCGCACGCTCATCGAGCCGGGAACGGCGATCGCAGTGACATTTGGCGCGACCTTGCGGCCTTCAAGCACGGCAGCGGCGGCGCGCAGATCCTCGATCCTGCTGTTGGTGCAGGAGCCGACAAATACCCGATCGACAGGCGTTCCGGCGATCGGTTTTCCAGCCTCAAGCCCCATATAGCGCTGGGCCTCGGCCGCTTTGTTGCGGCGGATCGGATCGTCGAAGGAGGAAGGTTCGGGCACGATGTCGTTGATCGATATGGTCTGCTCCGGCGTGGTGCCCCAGGAGACCTGCGGTCCGAGATCGCTGACATCGAAGGTGATCTCGCGGTCGAACACGGCGTCGGCAGCGCTCGGCAGCGCCCGCCAGGCGGCGACGGCGGCCTCCCAGAGCGCGCCCTCGGGCGCAAGCGGCCGGCCCTTGAGATAGTCAATCGTGGTCTCGTCCGGTGCTACAAGGCCAACGCGACTGCCGGCCTCGATCGCCATGTTGCAGAGCGTCATGCGCTGTTCCATTGAAAGCGCCTCAACCACGGGCCCGGCAAACTCCAGCGCGTAGCCGACGCCGCCGCCCGTGCCGATCTTCGCGATTAGGCCGAGCACCACATCCTTCACCGTCACGCCGTGCGCGAGCGTGCCGGCGATGCGGATCCGCATGGTCTTCTGCTTCTTCTGCCAAATCGTCTGGGTGGCGAGCACCGTACCGCATTCGCTGGCGCCGATGCCGAAGGCGAGCGCGCCGAAAGCGCCATGGGTGGAGGTGTGGCTGTCGCCACAGACGAGCAGCGCGCCAGGCAGCGTGAAGCCGAGTTCCGGACCCGCGACATGGACGATGCCGTGATGCGGCCCGTCGAGCGGCAGATAGGCGATGCCGTAATGGGAGACGTTGCGCTTCAGCCGCTCGACCTGCTTGAGCGCCGGTCCATCGGGAAAGGCGTGGCCAGCGCGCCGCGTCGGCACGGCATGGTCGGCCACGGCAAGCTGGGCTTCGGGAACCCGAACGCTTCGCCCGGTCTGGTCGAGCATGGCGAAGGATTGCGGCGTTGAAACTTCGTGCACCAGATGTCGGTCGACATAAAGCAGGTTCTCGCCGGTTTCGGCGGTTGCCACCACATGAGCATTCCAGAGTTTATCGTAGAGGGATAGCCCGGCCATAGAAGCGCCTTCGCAATGAGGAGTTCAGAGTTATGGCAAGAGACGGGGCGCAAAAAGCTGCGCGGCCCCCGCTTGCAATATGTCCGAACATACTATCTTATGAATACGCATTCAACATCAAATCGTCCGCACAAGGATGATGGGGAACTGGAGAACAACCATGAGGCTAGGCGTTGATGTGGGCGGCACCTTTACCGACCTGCTGCTTCAAGACGACACCACCGGAACAACCTGGCGGGCGAAGACCCCGTCCACACCGCAGGACCAGTCGATCGGCGTTGCCGAAGGCGTACGCCTGATCTGCGAAAAGGCCAATATGAAGCCGGAGGACATCTCGCTCGTCCTTCACGGCACCACGGTCGCCACCAATGCGGTGCTGGAAGGCAAGGGCGCGCGCGTCGGGCTTCTGACCACCAAGGGCTTCGAGCACGTTTTGCATCTTGCCAAGTCCTGGACCCCCGGTCCGCTGTTCGGCTGGATCGTGATGGACAAGCCCGATCCACTGGCGGCGCTGGAAGACACACGCGGCATTCCCGAGCGCATGGATGCCCGCGGCAATGTCGTCACACCGCTCGACGAGGCGGCAGCGGCCGCGCTGATCGATGATCTCTGCGGCTCCGGCATCGAGGCTCTGACGATCTCTTTGATGCATTCCTACGCCAACCCGGCTCACGAGCAGCGCCTGCGCGAGATGGTGCTTGCGCGCTTCCCCGACATGCATGTCTCGCTGTCCTCCGACATCCTGCCGGAATTCCGCGAATACGACCGGGCGATCACCACGGTGATGAACGATTACGTCCGCCCCATCATGACGCGCTATCTCACCCGTATCGAGAACCGGCTGGCGGAAGGCGGGGTTAAGGCCAAGCTCCACATCGTGCGCTCCGATGGCGGGCTGATGAGCGCGGAAGCCGCTGCCCAGCGCCCGGTTCATACCGTGCTTTCGGGCCCTGCCGGCGGCGTAACGGCAACCGCGATGACCGCGCGGCGCACAGGCCTCAACAAGCTGCTCGCCTTCGACATGGGCGGCACCTCCACCGACGTCTCGGTGATCATCGACGGCGAGCCGACAATTTCGCGCTCCACCGAGGTCGGCTTCTTCCCGGCCAAGGTGCCGACGCTCGACGTCCGTTCCGTCGGCGCCGGCGGTGGATCCATAGCCGAAGTCTCCGAACTCACCAATTCTCTGCGCGTCGGCCCGCGCTCGGCCGGCGCCATGCCGGGCCCGGTCGCCTATGGCCGCGGGGGCACGGAGCCGACCGTGTCCGATGCCAATGTCGTGCTCGGTTACCTGCCACCGAAACTCCTTGGCGGCGACATGAGCCTCGATATCCAGGGCGCGCGCGAGGCGGTTGCCGGCATCGGCGAGGCGATCGGCCTTTCGCCGGAAGCGGCCGCCCAGGGCATTCTCGACATCGCCAACGAGGTTATGCTGGGCGCTCTCCGGGTCATCACCGTGCAGCGCGGTCTCGACCCGCGCGATTTCGGCATCGTCGCCTTCGGCGGCGCCGGCCCGCTGCATGCCAACACCATGGCAGCGCTTCTCGGCTGCTATCCGGTGGTCGTGCCCAACAATCCGGGCGTGCTGTCCGCTCTCGGCTTCCTCGAGGCCGAGTTCAAGAACGAGTTCGTGCGCACCCTGATCGGCTCGATCGCCGGCATGGACGATGCCCATGTGTTCGACCAGTTTGCCGACCTGAAGGCCCGCGCGCTTGCATGGCTCAATGAGCAGGAGGTTGCCGAGGCCGATCGCGGCATCGCCTACTCGCTGGATCTGCGCTACGAACAGCAGGGCTTTGAAGTCACCATCGCCGTTCCCGCCGAACTGATTGCCGAAGGCGGCAGCCTCGATGCCGTCCTCACGAACTTCCATGAGACCCATGAGCGGCTCTATGGCGTCCGCTTCGAACTGCCGATCGAGCTTGTCGCCTTGCGCGTGATTGCGACGGGCGCAACCCCGCCGGTCGAGGTCGCCGCACCCACCGCCGGAACAACCGATCCCGCCGAGGCGATCATCGAGACCCTGCCTGCCTATTTCAACGGCGGCTGGGTGGATACGCCTCATATCGACCGTGACCGGCTTGCCGCCGGCGCGCGCGTCGTCGGCCCGGCGATCATCCGCCAATACGATACCACCACTGTGCTGATGCCCGACCACTACGCCGATGTCGATGACCTCGGCAACCTGATGATCTGGCCCGAAAACAAGGGGGAATGAGACATGACCAGAACCATTGATCCGATTACCCTCGACCTTATCGAAAACGCATTGCTGAACGCCCGTTTCGAGATGGACAGCGTCGTTGTCCGCGTCGCGCTGTCGCCGGTCATCCGCGAGCAGCACGACGAATTCCCGATGATCTGCAACCCGGCGGGACAGATGATCGTCGGCCAGTTCGGCTCCTACATCCCGGCGATCGTCGACCAGTACAAGGACAATATCCACGAAGGCGATATCTTCGTCTGGAACGACCCCTATGCCTGCAAGGGCTCGATCTCGCACAACAATGACTGGTGCGTGATGCTGCCGATCTTCCACGAGGGCGTCCATGTCGGCTTCTCGTCGATCTTCGGCCATATGGTCGATGTCGGCGGCAAGGTGCCGGGCTCGATGCCGGCGGATGCCTATTCGATCTGGGAGGAAGGCCTGCGCGTGCCGCCGGTCAAGATCTTCGAGAAGGGCGTTATGAACGAGGGCGTGCTGCAGATCATGCTCAACAACACCCGCACGCCCGACATGAACCGGGCCGACCTGATGGCGCTGATCGCCGGTTGCCGGACCGCGTCGAAGCGCGTTTTGGAAATCTGCGACCGCTTTGGTCGCGAGACCTATCTCGAGGCCTGCGGCCTGCTGCTCGATCGCACCAAGGAAGCGATGCGGGTTCTGATCAACAAGTATATCCCGGAAGAACCCGTCACCTTCACCGACTATGTCGATGATGATGGCGTCGGCAACGGCCCGTTCAAGATGCACCTCTCGATCTACCGGCGCGGCGACATCGCCGTGTTCAACTGGACCGGCACGGACGATCAGGCCGAGGGCCCGATCAACTTCCATATCCATGAAGGGCTCTGCAAGCTGTTCTTCGGGGTCTACATGATCATGGCCTTCGATCCGAAGATCATGTTCAACGAGGGCTTCTACGACCTGTTCGAGGTAGTGCTGCCGGAGGGGAGCCTGCTCAACCCGCGCTTCCCCGCCGCTCTCTCGAACCGCCTCAATACCCACACCCGTTTCTTCGACTGCCAGGCCGGCGCGCTCGGCCAGCGCGCGCCGCATCTCTCCATGGCGGCCGGCTACGGCACCAGCCCGCACTTCATCTTCACCGGGCGGGACGGCAACGGCAAATACTTCCAGTTGATGGAACTGCTGTTCGGCGGGGTTCCGGGTCGTCCGCGCGGCGACGGGCTCGACGGTCATGCCTGGTGGCCGCTGTTTTCGGCAACGCCGATCGAATACATTGAGAACTACTATCCGGTGATCGTGGAAAGCTACCGCCCGGTGAAGGATGCCGGCGGCGCGGGGCTGCACCGCGGCGGAGCGGGCATTGAGAAGGTTTACCGCGTGCTTGAAAAAGGCTCGATCTCAATCCATGATGACCGCGAAAAGGTGCCGCCGTGGGGCATCAATGGCGGCCTGCATGGCGGCACGTCCAGCAAATGGCTGCACCGCGCAGGCGCTGCCGAACCGGAGCGCATCGCCTCCAAGCTCGACAATCTGAAGGTCGAGCCCGGCGACCGGATCATCTTCATCACCGCCGGCTCCGGCGGCTGGGGCGATCCGCTGGACCGCCCGGCTGACAAGGTGCTGAAGGACGTGAAAGCCGATCTGGTCTCGCCGGAAAAGGCGAAAAGCGATTACGGCGTGGTGATCGACGACGACCTTGCGATCGACACCGGCGCGACCGAAGCGCTGCGCTCCGCCATGCGCACAGAACGCGGCGAGCCAGCGCCTTTCGACTTTGGCGTCATTCCCGGCATCACCGGGTAATGAAGAACGGCTCCGGCAGCGATGCCGGAGCCTGTCCCCGTGGCGACCGCCAATCGCCGCCTTTTGAGGGTGTGCGGGGCACTAGGGCCCCGTCATACACAAGCACCCGCGGACTGGCGGTACCAATCCAAACCGCCGTGATCGCGTTTGCTTGCCCCTCGTCCCGGCAGTATCAGGCCCCGGATGCGAGCCCCGGCACAGTCTTGCCCGGGATGAAGTCGCCCTGGATCAGGCGGGCCTTCCCGTCGCCGTCAGGGGCCGGACCGCCATCAAGTGCCAGGAGTTCCAGCGTTTCCCTGACCATCCGCTCGATCGGCTGGCGCACAGTGGTCAGCCCGTAGACAGGACGCTGGCCCTCGCGGATGCCGTCGAAGCCGGCGAGCATGATGTCTTCGGGAATGCGCAGGCCATGGATCTCGCGCAGAACATCGGCGCAGGCGATTGCCATGATATCGTTGACCGCGAAGATCGCATCTGGAAAGTGCGGGGCCGGGCCGCCGAAATAGCGGATCATCGCGTTGCGCGCGCCGGAATAGGACGAACCGCCGGCGAGATCCTCGATACCGCGCGTACCGAGGCGCTCCACCGCCTCGCGGAAACCGCGCTCACGGTCGCCGCTCGACGAACCTTGGGGGTCGCCGCGCACGATCAGAAACGACCGTGCGCCGGCAGCATGCATGAACCTGCCGATGCGCGCGCTGCCTTCCTCGTGATCGCAGCGGACATTTGCGAGATTGGAGCCGACCACACGACGGTTATACATCACAATCGGAATGCCGAGACCTTCGCTCATACGCACCACTTCCGATGACATGCTGGCGGAGGTAACGACGATACCGTCGACGGGATAGCGCATCGCCTGCATCAGCGCCTCGTCGCAATCGCGGTTGGCTTCGACCGAAAAGGCCAGCACCTGGCGGCCGGCATTCTGGAACTGCTCGATGAATACCTGCAGGCTTTCCGAATAGAACGGATTGCTGAGGCTGCCGCTGACGACGGCGACCATGTTGGAACGCGCAGAAGACAGCGACGAGGCGAACACGTTCGGCACATAGTTCAGCTCTTTGGCCGCCGCCAGAACCTTGTCACGCTTCTCCTTGGAAATGCTGGCGCCGGGCGTGAACGCCCGCGACACCGAGGGCTGCGAAACGCCGGCAAGGCGCGCAACTTCAAAGGAGGTGGCTCGCGATTTTCTGGGCGGCATCGGCTATTCCAGGGTCAGACGACAAGGCGGCGAGAGCACGACCCCATGCTCCCAACCTTCTCTCCCATTCAGGAGATTTCCCGAAAATTCAAGTGTTGCGGTGAATTTTCGCCGGAACGATTGACAGTTGGCGAATTTGAGGGAACTATGTGAATGCGTATTCAAAATCGTGTAATAAACGAAGCGCATTGCCGGCAATGCCGGAAGGGGAACAGGAGAAACCATGTCAAACATCAGCAGATTCAGCGCTATCATGTGCGGCGCAGTTCTTTCGCTTAGCGCTTCGACAGCGCTTTCCGCCGGCGTCGAGACCGCTCAGGAGCGCCTTGCCGTCTACTCGGAAAAGCCGATCTTCACCGCGCCGGGCGAGCCCTTTGATATTCGTGCATGCGCATCCGGAAAGAAGATGCTCTCCATTCCGAACAACAGCGCAAATCCCTTCCTGAAGGGGATCATCGACCGGATGAAGGCCGTTGGCGACGATATCGGCCTGGAAGTCGTCGAATGGGAAAATCAGGGTCAGCCGAGCCAGTGGGTTCAGGGCTTCGATTTCGCGATCCGCGACAATTTCGATGTCATCGACCTGATTTCGGGGATTTCGCCGGATACCGTCGAACCGCAGATCAAGGCGGCCAACGAGGCGGGCGTGAAGGTGATGACCTCGCATTTCTACGACCCATCCTTCGAACCCAATCCGCTTCTGTCGAGCACGCTGCCGGTCGGCTTCAATGAAATCGGCAGGATTCTCGCCAACTGGGTGACGGTCAACACCGACGGCAAGGGCAAGGTCCTCACCATCGTCTCGCGCGAAGTGCCGCCGACGATCCCGCTGGTCGACGGCTTCGAAAGCGAACTTGCCGAAAACTGCCCGGATTGCGAAATTGTGCAGGAAATCAATGTCGGCGTCGCCGAATGGGGCTCCAAGATCCAGCCCTCCGTCCAGTCTGCGCTACAGGCGAATCCGGATATCGACGTGATCATCCCGATCTACGATTCCATGTCGCAATTCGTGGTGCCGGCGCTTCGGCTGACCGGTCGGCTCGGCGATGTCGAGGTCGCGACCTTCAATGGCACGCCCTTCGTGCTCGACTTCATCCAGCAGGGCGCGGTTTCGATGGACATCGGCGAAAGCCTCGACTGGATCGCCTATGCCACAATCGACGCCCATATGCGCGACCTCTGCGGGCTTGACGTGCCCGAAAAGCTCAATGTGCCGTTCTACATCTTCGATGCCGACAATGTCGAAGAAGCCGGAACGCCTGCCAAATTCGATACCGGCTATGGCGATGCCTATATCTCCGGCTTCCATGAACTCTGGGGCATGAACTAAGGCCGATGGTGGAACCGGCACTCCGGCGCGAGAACCGGTCGACGACGCTTCGCGGAGCGCCGCCGACCCTGCGCGTCGAACATATTTCGAAGACCTTTCGTTCCACCCGGGCGCTCGACGACGTATCGCTGGCGATCATGCCCGGCGAGGTCCATGGCCTGCTCGGCACCAACGGATCCGGTAAGTCGACCCTGATCAAGATCCTCGCGGGCTTTCACGCGCCCGATCCGGGCGGCACCATGTTCTTCAACGGCGAACCGGTAAGCCTGCCGCTGTCGGCAAGCGATTTCCGCCGTCTCGGCATGAGCTTCGTCCACCAGAACCTCGGCCTCGTGCCGTCGCTGACGGTGCTCGAAAACCTGCGGCTTTCTCACATAGCGCTCGGCCACCGGCCGGTGATCAACTGGCGGGCAGAGCGGCGAGCAGCCGCCGAAATCCTCGAGCGCTATGGACTCGACTTCTTCCATTGGCGGCGGGTGGACGAACTCTCCGCCGTCAACCGCGCCCTGCTCGCGATCGTGCGCGCCTTCGAGGAAATCCGCGCCGAGTGCGAGCGCACCGGCAGCCCCGGCCTCGTTCTGCTTGATGAACCGACCCCGTTCCTGCCGAAGGAAGGGGTTGCCAAGCTCTTCAGACTGATGCGCCAGATCGCCGATTCTGGCTCCGCGGTCACCTTCATTTCCCATGATATCGACGAGGTGATGGAGATCACCGACCGCGCCACGATCCTGCGCGACGGCAAGGTTTCCGGGGAAATCGTCACCGAAAGGACCAGCCGAGACGAGATGATTGAGATGATCATCGGCCGCTCGCTGAAAAGAGACGCGGTCGCCCGCACAGCGCACGATTTCGCACCCTTTGCCCGGATCAAGGGCCTGACCGGCGGCGGCATACCACCGCTCGATTTTGCGATTGGCAAAGGCGAGATCGTGGGACTTACCGGTCTGATCGGCTCCGGCTATGATGAGGTGCCCTATCTTCTCTTCGGCGCGGACAATGCGCAGGCGGGGGAAATGACCCTCGCGGATGGAAAGCCGGTTCAGCTTGCCGCCATGACTCCGGCGAAATCGATCGCTGCCAATATCGCGCTTCTGCCGGGCGATCGCCCGCGCCAGAGCGGCGTCTCGGCAATCTCGGTCTTCGAGAACATGCTGTTGCCCGATATTGGCAATTACTATCGCGGCAGCTTCCTGCGCAGCGGCGCGATGAGGCGCGAGGCCCATCGCCTCGGCGAGGTGTTCGAAGTCCGCCCCAACAATCCCGATCTCAATCTCGGCGCGCTGTCCGGCGGCAATGCCCAGAAGGTGCTGATCGCGCGCTGGATGAAGCGCAAGCCGCGCCTGCTTCTCCTTGACGAGCCGACCCAAGGCGTCGATGTCGGCACCCGCGCCAATATCTTCGAAGCCCTGAAGGAGGCCGCCGGCAACGGCATGGCCGTGATCTGCGCCAGTTCCGATGCCGAGCAACTCGCCGAAATCTGCGACCGCGTGCTCGTCTTCGCGCGCGGGCGCGTGGTAGGCCAGTTGGCCGGGCCGGATGTCACCAAGGACCGGATCGCCGCCGCCTGCTACGCCTCCCTTGACAAAACCGCAACCGAAGCGGCCGAAGCGACAGGACCAGACCATGCCTAACACCACCACTCTTCACAACGACCGGTACCTGAGGATGTTCGAGCGCTATGCCTTGCTGCTTGTATGGGCATTGCTGATCATCGGCTTTTCGATCGCCATGCCCGACTCGTTCCTGCGCTGGGGCAATTTCTCGATCATGTTCGCCTCCTATGCGCCGGCAGCCCTTCTGGCGCTCGGCATCATCGTGCCGCTGACGGCGGGTGACTACGATCTTGCCGTCGGCGCGACGATGACATTGTCATCCTGTCTCGTCGGCGTGCTGAATGTCTGGTACGGCATCCCGATCCTGTCCTGCATCCTCTTTGCACTCGCCGTAGGGGTGATCGTCGGCCTGTTCCACGCGCTTTTCATCGTCTATTTCCGCATCCCCTCGCTGGTGGTGACGCTCGGCTCCACCTCGCTGATGTCAGGACTGGTGCAGTTGATCACCAAGTCCTCGACCATCGGCGGCATCGACAACGCGCTGATCATGGCGGTCGTCGGCGGCCGGCTGTTCGGCGTGCCCTATGCCTTCTACTATGCACTCGCGGCCGTGATCGTGATGGGCTATGTGTTCGACTTCACGCCGCTTGGGCGCCGGCTTCTGTTCGTCGGCCGCGGCCGGGAAGTGGCGCGGCTGAATGGGATCGCGGTCGAGCACGTGCGCATCGGCGCGCTGGTCGCCTCCTCGGTGATCGCGTCTGCCGCCGGTGTGCTCTACGCCGGCGTGCTGGGCTCGGCCGACCCCTATTCCGGCCTCAACTACCTGCTGCCGGCCTTCGCCGCCGCCTTTCTGGGCTCGACCACGATCATGCCCGGCCGGTTCAACCCGTGGGGTGCGATGGTCGCCGTTTATTTTCTCGGGACCGGCATCACCGGGCTCACCATGTTCGGCATCCCGCTCTGGGTCACCAATGTCTTCAACGGCGGCGCACTGATCCTTGCCGTCACCATCTCACAGCTCACCCGCGGCCGCGAGGCGACGGATATCGGGTGATGGCAGCGGCAACCCAAATCAGCGGACGTGAAGTGAAAACGGGGACCTTCACGGCATATAGCCGCCACCATTGATCCAGAGCACCTGCCCGGTCATGAAACCACTGTCGGGACCTAGCAGGAAACGGATCGGGCCGGTTACGTCTTCGGGGGTGGCGACCCGGCCAAGCGGGGTCATGGCGCTGTAGGCGGCAAAATCCACCACTGAAGCGGCGCTCTCGTCGGAGCGGCCGGTGCCACCGCGCACAAAGGCGGTGTCGACCAGACCGGGGGCGACGGCGTTGATGCGGATTGCGGGCGCGCATTCGAGCGCGAGCGTCTTGGTCATCGCGATCAGCGCCGCCTTCGAGGCCGCGTAGCCGGTGTAGCCCGGCCGCACATGCTGGGCGAGACCGGAGGCGACCATGACCATCGCCGCATCCGGTCCCACCAGAAGCGGGATCGCCGCGCGGGCGGCCAGAAACGCGCCGCGCAGATTGCCGGCGATAATATCGTCGAAATAGTCGGTCGGGGTTTCGGCAAGCGGGATCAGTTCGGCATTGTAGCCCGCCAGATTGACGAAGCCGGCAAGCGGCCCGCACTTGGCGAGATCGGCGAAGGCTTCTTCGATGGAAGCCTCGCTCTTCAGATCGACCGCGATCCCTTCCACGCCGTGCCGCTCGAGCGAGGCCGCAAGGTCGAGCACGATTACGGCGTCGCCTGCCGCCGCAAGCTCGCGGGCGAGAACCCGGCCAATGCCGCCCGCGCCGCCGATGAGGGCAATCCGTCTTGCCATACAGTTTCCTTTCGGTTCCGCTTCGCTTGAGGAGAGCCGCCCCCTTTGGAGAGCCCTCCGGTTGCGGACGCAGCCGCCAGACGAAACTTTCCTTTTCGCCTGGCTGCTTCTCGCGACGTTAACCTTCCGCGTATTTCTTCTCGAACGCCCAGACATCCGGGAAGCCGAGCAGTTCGTTGAAGGCGGCAAAATCGCTGAGCGGCACGGCCGGCGTGGTCTCGCCGTGGGCCTTCAGGTCGTCATAGGCGGCATCGAGGGCAGCGCCCATGGCAAGGAAACCGAGAGCGGGGTGGATCGCGACCGAGAAGCCGAGCGCCTTCAGCCGTTCTGCCGAGAGCAGCGGCGTGCGCCCGCCATTGACCATGTTGGCCATCAGCGGCGCGTCGATCTCGTCGCAGATGCGCTTCATCTCGTCCTCGGTTTCTGGCGATTCCACGAACACGATATCGGCGCCGGCTTCGGCGAAGGCCTTGCCGCGCCGGATCGCCTCGTCGAGGCCAAGGCCGGTGCGGGCGTCGGTGCGGGCAATCAGCAGGAAATCGTCGCTTGTCCGGCTGTCGACGGCGACCTCGATCTTGCGCAGCATGTCCTCAAGCGGGATCACGCGTCGGTTCGGGGTGTGGCCGCATTTCTTCGGGAATTCCTGATCTTCCATCTGCATTGCGGTGACGCCTGCCTGCTCATAGCCGCGCACGGTGTGGCGCACATTCAGCAGGCCGCCATAGCCGGTATCCGCGTCGGCGATCACCGGCGTTTGCGTGCGCGCGCAGATGGTGGCGACACGGTCCAGCATGTCGGAATAGGTGGCAAGGCCGGCATCCGGCAGGCCGAGCGCGGAGGCGACCGTGCCGTATCCGGTCACATAGAGCGCGGGGAAGCCCTTGCGGTCGGCGATCAGCGCTGAGATTGCCTCGAACACGCCGGGCGCCAGGATCAGTTCGCCAGCCTGGATGTTTTTCTTCAGGGAGGGGTGGGCCATTGTTGTTTCCTCTTTCTTGTCATTGCCGCAGGGAGCGGCGTGTTATGCAATTGTCAGGCCAGCGAAAACAGCCGTCCGCCGCCCGTAACCGTGTCGGTTATCCCGGCGGCCCTGAGCATCGCCCAGAGCGTTGCCTGGTTGGAGGTGACGACCGGCACGCCGAGCGCGGCTTCCAACTTTTCGATCAGCGGCAGCGTCGGAAAATCGGTGCAGGCGATCAGCAGCGCATCGCTTCCGGGCACGAAGGCGTTCAGCGCATGAGCCTCGACCTCTTCAAGCGCGGTCCGGGCGATGCGCACGAATTCCGACGGGCCGCCAGCGCCAATGCCGAGACCCGCAATCGCGGCAACGGAAAAACCATGGGCTTCGAGGAATTCGACCTCGTGGCCATTGACGGCGTCGGTATAGGGGGTCGCGACCGAGATGCGGCTTGCGCCAAGCGCCTTCAGCGCCGCGACAAGCGCCGCCGAAGTGGTCAGAACGCGCCTGCCGGTGCGCGTGGAAACCATTTCGGGCATTTCCTCCGCCGGGATCGTCATCGAGCCTGCCGTGCAGGCATAGGCGATTGCGTCGGGGTTGACCTGGCTGAGCACGGCGACCGCCGCATCGAGATCGCGCATCAGCGCGTCCCGTTCTTCCGGCCCGTGCAGTTTCATGCGGTGGGTGTGAAAGCTGACGCCTTCCGGCATCATCCGCTGCCACTCCTGCTCGTTGACTGTGTTGGTCGGCGGCACGATGAGGCCGAGCCTGGCGCGTGTGGCATAGGCGGATTGTTGGGTCATGAGAGGCCTCTTATTTGTCCATATCAATATATATTACATAATTTTTATGTCCATAATATTTGTAGCACGCTCACCAATTGGTCGCGATCCGCTTTACTGATTGGTCCAGTTGTGACAGACGGAGGCATCAGATTTGACCGGAGAGCCCGAAAACATGAACGAGGCGGCAGACAACAAGACCGGGGCGATGAGTGCCGCCGAACCGCTTTACGCACGCGTTTACAAGGAGCTTGTGGGCCGCATCGCCGCCGGCCGCTATCCGGTTGGCAGCCTGATGCCAACGGAGGCGGAGCTTGCGGGCGAGTTCGAGACCAGTCGGTTCACGGTGCGTGAGGCGCTGCGCACGCTCACCAATGACGGCTATGTCGAGCGTCGTCAGGGCATGGGAACGCGTGTGCTTTCGATCAAGCCACAGGGCGGCTATGCCCAGAGTTTCGAATCGCTTCAGGAACTGTTCCAGATCGCGCTCGATACGTTTCTCGTCGTCCTTGGCCACCAGGAAGTGGTGCTGGACACCGAGCTTGCCGCCCATGTCGGCGGCGTTGCCGGCGAGCGCTGGATCCGGATTGACGGCATGCGCTGGACGGCGCCGGGAGGACGGCCGCTCTGCTATATCCAGAGCTACGTGCCGATGCGGTTCGAGGCGCTCGTCCCGGAATTCGCCGATTGCCAGGGACCGTTTTTTGCGCTTCTGGAGGAACGCTCGCGCGAGACTATTGAGGAGGTGCAGCAGGATATCCAGGCACTGCCGATGCCCGGCGAAATCTCCCGCCAGCTCGGCCTTGCCAGCGGCTCCTATTCGCTGCAGCTGCTGCGCCGCTACATTACAAAACGCGGCACGATGATCGCGACGTTCAACTGGCACCCGGCGAACCAGATGACCTACAAGATGCGTATCCGCCGCGAGCGTCACGGTCAGGACTGAACTCATGACAGCACCGGGCGGAAGCCCTCGCCATCGCGCCTGACGCGCATGCCGAAGGCGTTGCGAAGATGCGCCGGCAGCAGAAGCGTGTCGTCTTCCGCCGCCTCTGCCAAAAGCCGCGTCCGCAGGGCGGCGGCCATGGCGGGATCGTGGCAGAACCGGCTGCTCCAGTCCGGGCGGTAGACCTGGACGGGACTGTGAAACGCATCGCCGCAGAAATGGACATGGCCGCTGCTTCCGCAATCGAGATCGAGGCCAATCTGGCCGGGCGCATGGCCGGCAAGGCCGGTGATCGTCATGCTCCGTCCGAGCGAAAACCCGTCTTCCACCCGTTCCATCTGTCCGGCCTCGATCACCGGCAGGACGCTGTCGACATAAGAGCCGTGGTTGGCCGCTCCGGGCGCGCGGGCCTCTTCGGCCTGCCAATGGGCGAGCTCGGCCGCGCCGATCAGGTAGCGCGCCTTCGGAAAGGTCGGCACCCAGCGCCCGCCCTCAAGCCGCGTGTTCCAGCCGACATGATCGGCATGAAGATGGGTGCACATCACGATGTCGACATCCTCGGGCGCAACGCCTGCCGCAGCGAGGCGGGTGAGATAGCCGCTCCCGGTCCGTTCGTTCCAGTCGGCCCGGCGCGGGCGCGGCTTGTGTTCGCCGACGCAGGTGTCAATCAGGATCGTCAGGCCGCCGATCCGCAAAAGAAAGCTGTGCAGGCTCAAAAGCAGGTTGCCGCCGGCGAAATCGACATGATCGGGAGAAAGCAGATCGGCATACGGCAGGAGTTCCATCGGATCGCGCCCCGGCATGATCAGGTCGAAGGGCAGGACGAAAGTGTCCATATCCACGATCTTATCGAGATGTCCGTTGCCTAGCCGCATCGCCATTCCCTCACATGATCGCCGGCCGCTCGACCGGGGCGGAGCGGGCAGCCTCGGCCGCCTTCTCCGGCGGCAGGTCGCAATCCCACAGACGGGCGATGAAGCGCGCGCCGGTGACGCCGTTGGAAAGGTCGGAGGCAAGCCAGCCGATCGCGCGGCGCATGATTGCCGGCGACAGGAGGTTGCCGTCCGCGCCCTTCTTGGAAGGACCAGGCGGCAACAGATCGGTGTCCGCCGCCCCGCCCGGCAGGTAAACATTGACGTCGACGCCGGTGCCAGAAAGATCCTGGGCAAACACCCTTGAAGCCGCCTCGAGCGCGGCCTTGGACGGACCATAGGGCGCGTAGCCGCGCCGCACCATGGTTTGGTCCGATGTCGAGATATTGACGATCTTGCCGAAGCCCTGCGCGATCATATGCGGGGCGACCGCGCGGGCCATATTGAAGGCGCCGTTGACATTGGTGTCGATGATCGCGGCCCAGTCCCCGGGGCGCGTTTCCCAGAATTTGGTCGGCAGGATGTTGAAGCTCTCGCTCACCAGCCGCATGCCGCGCCCGGCATTGTTGACCAGCACATCGATACGGCCGAAGCGCTCGATGGTTTCCCGCGCTAGACGCTCGCAGGCACCTGGATCGGTGACATCAGCGACAAGCTTTAGCGCGCCGGGGATCAGGGCAGCAACGTCATCAAGCTCCGCCGTTTCGCTTGCCCCGGTGACGACCAGATGCGCGCCGGCCTCGGCCAGTTCCAGCGCCATTTCGCGGCCAAGGCCGCGCGAGCCTCCGGTCACGATCACGACCCGGCCTTCAAGCGACGGATGACGGAAGCTCATGCCCCTTCTCCCATGCGCGGCATGTTCGGCGCGGAAAGCG
>MDTD01004693.1_pt1 | contig 22741 bp, 18 predicted proteins | sample 811221 | NCBI WGS metagenome assembly MDTD01 (sample SAMN05326646, study PRJNA326480) | marine metagenome | isolation source: seawater | place: Pacific Ocean: South West | collected 2011 | reverse complement strand
TGTGGTTGGTGCGTTCCTAGGCAGTTCGCACTTCACTCGGAGGTCTTCGTCATGTCACCACGCCACGCCGTACCTAACGTCCATGGTCAGTACACCTAGTCGACGGCTCCCCCGTTCTATTCTTGCCATCCAGATCTGTCGAGTCAGTACACCTAGTCCGGCGACTCACCTCTCAAAGCTGAACGGATAGACCATCGCGGGTCCTGGAGGAGCTTTTCTCGGGCACCTGACCCTTGCCGTTTGCCTGTATTGGACATCGCGCTTGCGAGCGCGCACCTTACTCGGACGTCCGGGTCCTGGGAGAGCGCATCGCCGAGGTACTCCGGTACCTCCATCGATTCGGCCCATAAAATGGCCGCGAGGCTCCTCAATGTCCAACTGCCCTGGGCGAGCAAGCCCACGCTGTCACCGAGTTCGGATTGGACGAGTTGCAGTGTCTTGGTGACTCTGTAATCGTCGTCACTGCCGACACCGATGAGGCGGAGCGCAGTATCTCGTACCAGTCGCTTCTCCTCAGGCGATTCTGCCAGTCGTCCCGCGAGGTATGCGGCCGCGGGCCGGCAGTCACTCCTGTCGTTGATACGCATTGCGCCTAACGGGCTGCTCATCGAGGCGTTGAGGACATCCGCCTGCGAGAGAGGCGGATTGGTCGCGAAATCTATTGCCTTCAAGAGGAATTCACGGCGGCGCTCTTCGTCGAGATCATCCGCTAGGTTACTTGCTGCAAGTAGATAGCTGTCCCGGTTCGAGGACGGTTCCCACGGCGACGCCGCGTTCGACATGAGCATCTCGATGCACGCAATGCGTTCCTCTGTCGGCAGCACAGCTGCGAGCAACGAGTCGCCGACAGCACCCGTCCCAGTTCCAATTCGATTGGGCCCGTTTTTGGTTGGTTCACATAAGCGCTGCGCTCCCGCCTGAGCCGCTTCAGTCGAGACGTGGTCCGGGTCGCCGTACCCGAGCAGGGCAGCCGCCTCGTGGTGACCGCGACCAGCCATCTCTTGGAGCCGATCACCAACCTGGTCGAGGTTAGATAGAAGGACGTTCCGTGCCGTAGACCGAAACGGGTGCGCGGCCCGCGAAAACAATCCGACGAGCTGATCAAGTGCCTCGGTGCGAAGATCACCGTCGTGGGCATGAGCAATACCGGCCGCAATCGCAACATGACTTTCGTCTGTGCGCCGGTAGTGATGCTCCTTGACCACCACGGAGTCGGCGAGCAGGTCAAGCAACGCCTGAGCAGGTTGCGCGGGAAGTCGCGCGGACAGTGCCGCGAGCAGGCCATACGCTGCCAAGTACATTTGCGGACTGAGGATTGGGGAGTCCAGGAGTTTGCCCGCGGCGACGTCGTTGATCACGCTAAGCGCTATTTCGATGACATTGGTGAGTTGATCATCGGGGATGAGATCAGCTTGTTCGGTCGCGAACTGCAGAGCAGAGGCAGCCACCCAAGACAAGGGACTCTTCATCATCTCGGCTACATCGTGGTACACATCGCCGAACGCAACAGCAACTGCGCGCGCCTCCTTATAGTCCCCTGCCCCAACTGTGAAATAGGCAGCCAGCGGGAGATCGCCCGTAGCGCGGTAGATCTCGCCAAGTAGACGACGTGCCTCAAGTTCGTCGAAGATGGACGCCGACCTGATCCCGTCCAGAAGGTGTCGACGCAGGTTGATTGCCGCAACTCTCGGCGCGTCGTTGTGCAAGGCCGCCAAAGCGCGTTCCCGTGCGTCGTCCGCGCTCGTGACGATCTTGGGACGCGAGGGCAGATTGGAGAGGGCGCGCGCCAACGGGTGCCATTTGTCCTCATAGGTACCCCCGTAGCGAGTTGAGACGAAACGCTGACTGTAGAGCCAGTCCGCCGCATCAGCATGGCGCTTCGCCAGACATGCCTCGCTAATCGCCTCTTGCCACCCGCTCTCCGCTTCCAATGGCGATGCATGTAACAGTTTGTGGCGGGCATGACGCGCAAGGGTCAACGCCTTCAGATCTCGCTGCATCCCCGTTCTCGCGCTGTGGATCAGCTGAGCCCATTCGCCAGTGGCGTCGGCCACGGTCAAGCGTAACCGTACCGCCACATCGATGTGGCTGCTGACGACCGCTGCGGCGATCGATTCAATTTGTTCTTGGTGGGCGGCGATCCACGCTAGGTCGTCATTCCCTAGCGCGCGTTCGGCGGCGAAAAGGATTGTGCGGGCACGGTCCGCATTCTCCACTAGTTCAATTGCTTCAGAGGGCAACTCGATGCGCGCGGGAAGTGGCGAGTGCAAATGGCCCGTGATGAACTCGGCGATCTCGAAAGCAGCGCCAAGGGTCGGAGTGCGAGGTTCTTGATTTCGAGCCTGCCCGAACTCTGGGAAGCCTGCAAGGTCTCGTAACGTACCTGCCACACGGTCAGCCTGTAGTGAGTCGCCAGCACATTCTGCCGACCAGAGAGCGTCCATGAGTAAACGGATCGCCGTGTCTTCTTCTCCTACGCGAACGCAGAGCATCGCCACTGTGTTGTCGAACTCGGCTGCGTGGCCCGGAAACCCCGCTCCCATCAGCCGACTCTGGATCTCGCGATAGAGCACGAGCGCACCTGCAGGATCGTTGGCAGATATTGTCTTGGCTCTGTCAAGTAGTCCCTGGACATCAGTGCTCGCCAGGGGGCCAAGCATTACTGCCTCAGCGGTCGCAACTGCATCAGGGCCTGCGATCTCGACAGGGGTAAATACGTGTGGGACGCAGAAGCGTTCTGCTGCCCGTGGACCGAAGTACTTGATGACGATTTCTGGCTTGTCGCGCAGCATTTCCGAGATTCGTGACTGGTCCCAGATGTCGATTTCCAAGGGATGGTGTTCCTGGTTCAGCGCAGCCTTGCGTTCAACGACAGTCCGATCGTCTGCTTTGCAACCGACGCCGATCACCAGCCGGACAAGAGAGAACGGCACGGTCGACCGTGTGTACTTGTCGACCGCTTTATTCAGGTCAGCGGCGGTGAACTGCTGGTATCGCTTTGACTGGATTCCTTCCGCAGTTCCGTAGGCGTTGGTGCCAACGACATCAAGTCCTTTCTGTGCCTGGCCTCTCTTTCCAAAGAAACTCAGAGAACGCAACCCAAGCTCATGCCTCCCGAGATCGAGCAACAGCCGCTCAAAGTCCTCCCAATCCATCGAGTCGGTGGGTAGGAGTTCAAGTTGGGGATCGATCGGCGGCTCGGTGACCTTGCCCGGTCCCTGACGAACCGGGTCATCGACTGGAATCGCTGCTATCAGATCGCCAAGTTCATCCGAGTCGCCGACGACATCCTCGCTATTCACCCGTGCGGCACCGTCACCGTTGTCGCTCTTGCGGATCCACTTCGCCACCGTCGTTGGGTGCACCCCGAAATCACCGGCGATCTTCTCGATCGACACACCTTTTGCACGCCGTTGGACCGCCCCTACGACGCGGTCACGAAATTCCTTTGGATACGGCCGTGCCATGGTTATGCCTCCCGCCTGTTGTGGACAATAGAGCTTCCTCCGAAGCAACCGCTCGGCGCCCGCTACGGGCGTTCATTGCACCGATGCGCTCTCGACGTCCGATGTGACAACTTGGTATAACCACTTGGCGATATCGGACATCAGGTGGGTGCGGCCCGGCGCGTTGGTGAAGAAGTAATCGCTCATCTTTTCGTGAGCACCTCGGTTGTCGGCGACTGCACCGGTAACCGCGTCGTCGAAGTCGGGCGACTCTACGAACTGCTTGGCGGAGTTGACCTTGGCCTGCTGTACCAGCGCGTGGTCGTCGAGCAGTGTTCGCAGCAGCGCTTCAAGGAACGAGACCTTCTGTGACTGGGTGAAATCCTCGGACCCGAAGAGGTCGTTAAGACGATCGAGAACCTGTTGGAAAGCAAACATTTTCGGGTCCCGCTTCTCACCCGATCCGGCCGCAGTGACCCCGGACAAACCGACACGTACACCGTGGCCGATATCGATGCGACCGCGGTCAACCTGCTTGACGCGCTTGAGCACTACATCAGACAGATCGATGGGCGCTGTGTAGTTGCAGTCAAACTTGAGAAGCCACAACTGGCCCGTTTCACTTCGCCATGTTGGCGAACCGCGACAGGTGCAGCTGGTGCGCCACCGTCACAGTCCGCGTGGGGCCGGCGCGGTGCTTGGCCACGATCAGATCCGCCTCACCGCCGCGGGGATCGTCACTCTCGAACGCATCCGGGCGGTGCAACAGGATCACCATGTCGGCGTCCTGCTCGATGCTGCCGCTCTCTCGCAGATCCGACAGCATCGGCTTCTTGTCGGTCCGTTGCTCCGGGCCGCGGTTCAGCTGGCTCATCGCCACCACCGGAACTTCCAGCTCTTTGGCCAACAGCTTGATCTGCCTGGAGAATTCGGACACTTCCTGCTGGCGGGACTCGACCTTCTTGCCGGAGGTCATCAGCTGCAGGTAGTCGATGACGATGAGCCGGAGGTCCGCCTTCTGCTTCAGCCGCCTGGCCTTGGCCCTGATCTCCATCATCGTCAGGTTGGGCGAGTCGTCGATATACAAAGGCGCCTCGCTGATCTCACTCATCCGCCGCGCCAGCCGGGTCCAGTCGTCGTCGCTCATCCGGCCAGACCGCATATCGGCGAGCTTGATCTTCGCCTCCGCCGAGAGCAGCCGCATCACGATCTCGGACTTGCTCATCTCCAGCGAGAACACGATGCTCGGCAGATGGTTCTTGATCGAGCAGGACCGCATGAAGTCCAGGCCGAGGGTCGAGTTGTGGGTCGGCACCATCGCTCGGCTGGCCAGGTACATGTGGTCGGCGTTGTCCACCTCGACACACCGCACCGGAACACTCGGGACCGACCGGACGTCGGTGATGAACCGGGAGTGCGACCGTGCTGTGCTGGCCGCGCGACGCTCTTTGTGTAGCAGCTCTTTTCGATGCAATTCGAAGACCTGGTCGGATGCGGAGAAGTTCACCAGATACGCCGTCGAGGAGAGCTCGCTTCGGCCGTTAACCGCCTTGGTGGCCACCTGGCACCGGTATCCCAACGACACGACGAGCTCGACGACGTCGGCCGCTAGACGGCTGTTCGTCACCGTGAACTGGACGGCGCCACCGTTTGTCACGGTGCCGTCGGTATCAAGCAATCCGGCGAGCAGCGCGCGACGCTGCCCCTCAGACGCTCGCAGGTACTGCAAGGGGATGTGCTTGTCCCCCAGCACCCCGATGGTGCACAGGGCGCTCTTGTCCGTCCCGCCCTCCCCCTCGATGCGCATGACGATCTCGGGATCGGCGGTCGTGAGCTGGGCGCACGCGGTGGTCCCGTCACCCAGCCAGGCGCCCAGTGTGTAGGGCGGCACCAGCAGATCCTGTTCGGCACCTGCGAGGGGCGCGGCGTTGGTCACCGAATGGTTCAGCCGGCGATCGGCGGTCGCACACCGCAACGTGTCGGCGATCTCGCGGGTCGTCCGCACCGCCGCGTGCACGTTCGGGTTCCTGCGCGAGGCACGGGTGTCGGTCAGCCACTGGTGCTGCTCGTCAGCGACGATGACGGTGCCGTCGGAGAACTCGACTTCGTAGCACGGCCGCCCGACCATGACGTCGGTGGCCGCCACCACGAGGGTGGGCCGTCCGTCGGCACCGATCAGCTCGTCACCGACGCGGACCTCACCCATGGTCGTCCAGCCGGCCGGCGTCGGCAGCGGCGTATCCAACGCCAAGGCCTTGCCCATACCGGGCCTGGCCGCGACGACGACCATCTGTCCGGGATGCAGCCCGTTGGTGAGCTCATCGAGCTCGACGAAGCCGGTCGGCACACCCTTGGAGATGCCGCCTTGGGAAGCGATGGCGTCGATCTCGTCCATCGTCGGCTGCAGCAGTTCTTCGAGCGCCACGAAATCCTCGGCGGTGCGCCGCTCGGTCACGTCGTAGATCTCGGCCTGCGCCCGGTCGACGATGTCGTCGACATCGGCGCCGTCAGCGCCGGCGTAGCCGTACTGCACCACCCTGGTGCCCGCCTCCACCAGCCGGCGCAGCAATGCCTTCTCGCTGACGATGCCGGCGTAGTACCCGGCGTTCGCGGCGGTCGGCACCGTCGAGATCAGCGTGTGCAGATAGGGCGCGCCGCCCACTCGGCGCAGCAGTCCGCGCCGGTCCAGTTCGGCGGCGACGGTGACCGCGTCGGCGGGCTCACCGCGGCTGTAGAGGTCGAGGATCGCGTCGTAGACGAGTTGGTTGGCCGGGCGGTAGAAGTCGCCGGGACGCAGTCGCTCGAGGACGTCGGCGACGGCGTCCTTGCTGAGCAGCATGCCGCCGAGCACGGCCTGTTCGGCGGCGGCGTCCTGCGGGGGTTGGCGGCCGAAGTCCTCGCCGGGAGGAGGCTCCACATCCGAACGTTCGCGCGATCGACCCAAGTCATCGACGACAGCCACGCTGAGCCGCACCCCCTCCTGAACGCGATCGAACGAACTTTCGAAGCAGCACGCCGCGACTGTAGATCGGGCCTCCGACATGTCCTCCGTGGAGACCTGAACCGATCCCGCGACGGATCACGTTAGAGGTTGCTGAGCGGGAATCAAGTCGGCCCTGTTGACGAACCTGTGGATGCCGTGTGCATAGGTCCGGTGAGCCATGTTGACTCGTTGGGGAGAACCTGTGGATCAAGGTCATCGTTCGTCCCGTTCGCGCAGCTGAACGCACCATAGGTGGCTTGTGGAGCTGTGGATGGGAAATTGGTCGGCGTGTCGCGCGCGGTTGCCGGTTCGGGCGTGTTGTGTTTCCCCTCGGCGCCGGGCAGGTTAACAGCCGGTTATGTTCGCTGGCGCTGCTTTGCCGGGATTTGTTCGCCACCGAGAACGACAACGGCCGGGCAAAGACACGTGGTCTCTGCCCGGCCGTCGTCAGAGAGCGCTTCGGCCAGCCGTGACTAGCCGGAAACGACGTCCAGCGACACCTGCGCCTCGACGTCGTGGTGCAGCCGCACCGGCACGGTGTGGGTGCCGGTCGTCTTGATGTGCGCCTTGGGCAACGCGATGGTGCGCTTGTCGAGGTTCGGGCCGCCGGCCTTCTTGATCGCCGCGGCGATGTCGGCCGCGGTGACCGAGCCGAACAGCTTGCCCGAGTCGCCGGCGGTCTTCACCGACAGCTGCACGGCGCCGAGGTTCTCGATCGCCGTCTTCAGCTCGTTGGCGTGCTCGAGGTTCTTGACGCCCTTGAGCTCCTGGGTGCGCCGGATGGTCTCGGCCTGGCGCTGCGCGCCGCGGGTCGCCACGATGGCCAGCCCGCGCGGCAGCAGGTAGTTGCGGCCGTAGCCGTCCTTGACCTCGACGGTGTCACCGGGCGAGCCGAGGTGCTCGACCTCGGTAGTCAGAATCAGTTTCATCTCTTCGTCCTGTCTTCTTCTCGCCGATTACCGAGCCGACGAGCTGAACGGCAGCAACGCAACCTCGCGGGCGTTCTTCACCGCGATCGCGACGTCGCGCTGGTGCTGAACGCAGTTACCGGTCACCCGGCGGGCACGGATCTTGCCGCGCTCGCTGATGTAGGTGCGCAGCAGCGCGGTGTCCTTGTAGTCGATGTCCATGTTCTTGCCCTTCTTCGAGCAGAACACGCACTTGCGGGTCTTGACCGGCTTCTCCGGAGCCGGACGGCGCTTTGTCGATTTCGCCATGTGTCTATCTCTTCCTCAAGAAAATCAATGAATATCGTTGTGTCAGAACGGTGGTTCGTCGTCGGCGCCGCCGAAGGAGCCCGATGCGGGCGCGCTGCCCCAGGGGTCCTCCGCCGGTGCGCTGTTGGCAGCCGCCGGGCGGGAACCGCCGCCGCCACCGCCACCGAATCCGCCGCCACCGCCGCCGCTGCGGCTGGCCTTGTTGACCTTGGCGGTCGCGTAGCGCAGCGAGGGTCCGATCTCGTCGACCTCGACCTCGACGACGGTGCGCTTCTCGCCCTCGCGGGTTTCGAAGGAGCGCTGCTTGAGCCGGCCCTGGACGATGACGCGCGATCCGCGGGTCAGGCTCTCGGCCACGTTCTCGGCGGCCTCACGCCAGATGTTGCACCGCAGGAACAGCGCCTCGCCGTCCTTCCACTCCCCGCTCTGGCGGTCGTAGATCCGCGGAGTCGAGGCGACGGTGAAGTTCGCCACCGCCGCTCCCGACGGGGTGAACCGCAATTCGGGGTCGGCGGTCAGGTTTCCTACGACAGTGATGGTGGTGTCACCAGCAGCCACGGGTTCCTCCTGAAGGTGGTGGTCGGCGTGTTGGGCGCGAGCCTACGCAGCGGTTCCGACGAGCGGCACCCTTTAGTGCTTGTCGGTCCGCATCACCTTGGTGCGCAGCACGGACTCGTTCAGGTTCAGCTGACGGTCCAGCTCGGAGACCGTCGCCGGCTCGGCCTTGACGTCGACCACGGCGTAGATGCCCTCGGCGTGCTTGGCGATCTCGTAGGCCAGCCGCCGGCGTCCCCAGATGTCGACCTTGTCGACACTGCCGCCATCCTTGCGGATCACGTTGAGGAACGTCTCCAGCGACGGAGCTACGGTGCGCTCGTCGAGAGTGGGGTCGAGGATGACCATGATTTCGTATGGACGCATAACTAACCCATCACCTCCTATGGTCGTTGCGGCCACGGCGTGTCCGTGGCAGGAGGGTCGCCTGCGTCGGCAACCGGGCCAGGTTACAGGAACGGGCGCTGATCTGCGAAATCGCGGCGGAGGGGGTCGCCACCGTCGCTGCCCCTGCCCGCCGCGATCACGGCTCCGGAGCCGCACGCCGCCGTCGCCGACAGTGAACTCTCTGCGAGAAAACTGCCTCGAATTCGCCGCTGATTCACACTCGGCGAGGAAGACCCGCGAACCGGTGAGGAGACCGGCGGCAAGCGGCGGGTGTTGCAGGCGGTGCCGACACCGTGGGTCGCGAAACCTATTGCGACAGCGAGACCGGCGCCGGTTCCCGCGTCGCCGCCACACCCGGGCGGGGCCGCAGCCAGTCCGGCAGCCACCGTGGTGGCGCGTCCGGCGCGGCGTCGAACACCCCGCCCGCCGGGTCGTCAACCGCCCCACCGGCGCGTACCAAGTCCTGCTCGGGCCGGTAGATCTGCCGGATCACCAACGCGCACAACCCGATCACCGCGATGTCGCGCAGCAGCACCGTCGCGGTGAACGCCTGCTCGGGCAGCCCCATGTTCTGCTCGCCGAACAGGAACAGCATCCGCGGCACCCACACCAGCATGTCGATCGTCATCCAGGCCAACAGGAGACGTCGATGCGGCAGCGCCAGCACCGCCAGCGGCACCAGCCACAGCGAGAACTGCGGACTCCACACCTTGTTGGTCAGCAGGAACGCCGCCACCACCAGGAACGCCAGCTGCGCCACCCGCGGGCGGCGCGGCGCGGTCAGCGCGATGTAGCCGATCACGATGCAGCAGGCCGCGAACAGCGCCGCGCTGACCGCGTTCAGCACGGTGGGGGGCTCCCAGAAGCCGAGGTCCGGATCGAAACCGGGCCAGCCGGTGAACGACTTCACCACGTTGTACAGCGAGTCCATGTCATCACCGCGACGGGTGTTGAGCCGGAAGAACTCCGACCAGCCGCGCGGGAACAACACCATGATCGGCAGATTGACCAGCAACCAGGCGCCCACTGCTGCCGCCGCGGTCTTGCCGACCTCCCGCAGGCGCCCGGCCCGGATCGCCAACAGCGTCAGCGGGATCAGCAGCAGCAGCGGATAGAGCTTGGCCGCCACCCCCAGACCGATCAACACGCCGGCGAGCACCGGTCTTCGGCGGGCCCAGGCGAGCAGGGCGCCCGCCGCGAAAGCCGTTGCCAGCGCATCGAAGTTGGTGAAGATCTGGAAGATGACGATCGGCGAGGCGGCCACCAGCGCGGCGTCCCAGATGCGTCGCGGCCCGGCCAGCATCGCCGTGGCCCACAATGTGGTCAGCCATGCCAGCGCCAGCCCGAACGCGGCGATGTTGAAGAACATCACCACCTCGGCCACGACAGGCACCGACACCAGCCTGGTCAGCGCCGAGTAGGTCTTGGCGACAGTCATCGACAGGTACTGGTAGATGCCGGTCAGCACCGGATACTCCATGTAGCGCACGGCGGGTTCGCCGTCGTAGGTGATCTGCGGCGTCCCGTCGTCGTCGGTCTCCACCCAGCTGGACTTGTACGGGAACTTGCCCAGGTTCAGCAGCTCCGCGGTGTAGAGCGGCACGGTGTCCGAATAGCAGAGCTCGTAGTAGGCGCGGTTGTTCTCCCAGTTGGCGACCCGCTGCTCGGCGGTGCCGGAGCCGGTGGTCTGCAGGCACGCCGCTTTCGTCGAATAGCCCAGCGCCAGGAACACCAGCGCGATCAGCATCATCACCCGCAGCGGAGTCAGGAAGCGGGTGCGACCGATCAGCGCGTGCCGGCCGACCGGCCCGCCGATCGTGCCCGCCAGCGCGGCGCCGATCGTGTCGGTGCGGCTGGGCAGGTCGCGATCGTCGAGACTCCGCCGGTCGCCCGCCGGCCGAGCCGGCGAATCAAACTCTGCCGGCCGAGCCGGAGCATCGAACCCGGATTCGGCCTCGTCGCGACCGTCCGTCACGGGGGCGGCGGCGGGGCTCCCGGCGCGACCGGCACGCCAGGCTCGTTCACCGGGGCGGGTTGACCGTCAGGTCCGGGCGGGACCGCGGCCGGGTCCGGCGGCGGGGGCGGGGCACCGGGGGGTGGCGACGCGGGCACCGTGGTGGGCGGCCCCCACGGAATCGTGATGCCGGGCGCGATCTCCAGCGTCGGCTGAATGACCGTCTCCGACGGCGGCGGCGGCTCGGTCGAGGTGGGCGGCGGCGGGGGCGGCGCCGGCACCCCGGCGTAGCCGCCGATCTCCTCGGGCTTCGGGAACGACTCGGTATCGGTGCCGTCCAGCGCGCCGTCCATCGTCGCCTTCCAGATGTCCGACGGCAGACCCGAGCCGTAGACCGGCGAACCCCACTGGTTCTCCAGCGGCTTGGTGCCCTCGGTGGTGCCCACCCAGACCGCCGTCGACAGCGACGGGGTGAACCCGACCATCCAGGCGTCGCGGTTCGCGCCGGTGTCACCGAGCTGGTTGGTGCCGGTCTTGGCGGCCGACGGACGACCCCCGGCCAGCGCGTGCCCGCCGGAGTAGGCGGCGATCGGCTGCATCGCGGCGGTGACGTTGTCGGCCACGTCCTTCTCGATGCGCTGCTCGCCGGTGTTGTCCTCCTGGCTGGCGTCGTACAGCACGGTGCCTTCGGCGTTGACGACCTTCTGCACGAAGTGCGGCTTGTGGTAGACGCCCGACGCGGCCAGCGTGGCGTACGCCGACGCCATGTCGATCACCCGGGACTGGTACTGCCCCAGCACCACACCGTTGTTGGGCGGGCCGCCCTGGCCGTCCTCGGACAGCGTGTGCTCCACCCCGGGGAAGCTCTCGGCGATACCGGCGCGGTGCGCGGCGTCGGCCACATCGGCCGGACCGTTCTCCAGCTCCAGCATCAACCGGTAGTAGCTGGTGTTCAGCGAACGCTTCAACGCCTCGGCGATGTTGCAGGTGCCGCAGCTGTTGCCCTCGACGTTGGAGATCTCGATGCCGTTGACCGTCACCGGCGAGCTGTCCACCTGATAGCCCAGGCCCATGCCCTGCTCCAGCGCAGCGACCAAGGCGAAGACCTTGAACGACGAGCCGGTGGGCAGACCGGCCTGAGCGAAGTCGAACCCGGCGGCGTCGGTGCCGCCGTAGTAGGCCTCCACCCCGCCGGTCTTCGGGTCGATCGACACGATCGCCGTGCGCATGTCGGGGTCCTGGCCCTCCATGTACTCGTTGGCGGCGTCGACCGCGGCGGCCTGCGCCTGCGGGTTGATGGTGGTGGTGATCTGCAGACCCTCGGTGTTCAACGTCTGCTCGTTGATGTCGAAGATCTCGAGCAGCTCGTTGATGACCTGCCGCTCGATCAGTCCGTTCGGCCCGGTGGTCTGGTTCTGTGTGCTGGCTGCATCGGGCGGGATGGTCGGCGGGAACACCTGCGCCTGCCGGTCCTGCTCGGACAGCGCCCCGATCTCCACCATGCCGTCGAGCACCCAGTTCCACCGCGCGGCGGCGGAGTCCGGGTCGACGGCCGGGTCCAGCGCCGACGGCCGCTGGATCAGCGCGGCCAGCAGCGCACCCTCGGCCACGTTGAGCTGCTCGACCGGCTTGGCGAAATACGCCTGCGCCGCCGCGGCCACACCGTAGGCCCCGCGGCCGAAGTAGATGATGTTCAGATAGGACTCCAGCACCTGATCCTTGGACCATTCGCCGGACATCTTCGTCGAGATCACCAGCTCCTTGGCTTTTCGGACCAGGCCGCCGACCCCGGAGCGTGCGTCACCGACCAGGGCGTTCTTGACGTACTGCTGGGTGATCGTCGACCCGCCCTGCAGGTCACCGCCGAAGATGTTGTTCTTGGCCGCGCGCAGGAAGCCGGTGAACGAGAACCCCGGATTCGAGTAGAAGTCGCGGTCCTCGGCGGCCATCACGGCGTCGCGGACGTGTACCGGGATCTGGTCGATGCTGACGTCGACCCGGTTGCCCTCGGGCGGCACCACCTTGGCGATCTCGCTGCCGTCACTGGCCAGGATCGTCGACACCTGAGCGGTGCGGATGTCCCCGGGTTTGGGGACGTCGACGATCATGTACGCCATCCCGAACGTCAGCAGCGGCAACACGATCAGCACCACGGCCGCGATCAGCGACCCGCGGCGCACCCAGCGCCAGTTGATCCGGTCACGCCAGCTCGGGCCGCCTGTCGGACCGTCACCGCCCGAACCACCACCGCCGGGCGGCGGGGGCGGGGGCGGGGGCCGCTTGGGCGGGCCGCCGTCGAGCGCACGCTTGACCGAGTCGATCGGGTCACGCAGGTGCGGGGGCACGTCGTCACGCACGGGCGGCAGGATCGCGGTGCGCCGGTCATCGGGTGCACCAGGCGCACGGCGCTGCGGGTCCGGGCCGGGAGTGCGGTGCCTCGGACCGTCCGGCCGGTGCTGCGGAGGTCGCGCGCTCACGCCGTCAGCATGGTGCCCTGCGCGGGCATCCTGGCCTGACCGGTCGTGGCGCCTGTCGCTATTCACTGGCCGTGCGCGCACGGCTGCGCGCGGTCTGGGTGCGGCGTGATCCCTTGGGTGGTGGGATCGCGCCGAGCACATACGACTTGACCAGGTGATTCCAACTGCAGGTGCGGCATACCTCCACCACATGGACAGAGAACTCGTCGTACCGGGTGGCCAGCAGGACGAGTTCTTCGGCGGTGCGCGCAGACCCCGACACAGCCCCCAGGTGATCGCCGAACACCCAGGACACCAGCGTCAACGGCTCCTTGCGGCAGATCGGACACATCACCGAACTGGGCTTGCCGTGGAATTTGGCGGCGCGCAGCAGATACGGATTGGCGTCGCAGACCTCCGAGACGCCGGTGCGTCCCGAATAGACCTCTGCCAGCAGGGACCGTCGCCGAAGGGCGTAGTCCACCACCTGTCGCTGCAATCGCACGCAGACCAGAGTACGTCGGCCCATCGAGCACAGAAGCGTGACGGGCGAGCCGTGGCGGCATCGAGACGATCTCGAGGCCATCTGGCCTGCGGTATCGACGCGCCAACTCTTACGATCATCGACGTGGCCTCGGGCAGCTCAGCACGGCGGACGTCGGGCACGCGGGCGAAGGACAGCGACCGCAACTCCACGTGCGCGGCGCTGGACACCGCGTTGGCCGAGGGACAGCTCTCCATGACCGAACACGGTGAGCGGGTCAAGGCCGCCACCACCGCGGCCACGCTCGGCGAACTACAGACGCTGGTGGCCGACCTGCAGATCGCGGCCCCGCCCATCACGCTGTCCCCGCCGGAGAGGCGACGCCTGCCAGTCGCACCCGGGTGGGGCATCAGGGCGGCCATTGCCGGCGTTCTGATCGTGCTGGGCATCGCGATCGGCTGGGGGCTCTACGGCAACACCCCGTCGCCGCTGAACTTCACCTCCGACCCCGGTGCGAAGTCCGACGGTATCCCGGCAAAGGTGCTCACTCCGCCGCGGCAACTGCAGTCGCTGGGCGGGTTGAATGGCCTGCTGGAGCAGATGCGGCAGAAGTTCGGGGACACCTCGGGCTACTCGTTGACCGTCTACCCGGACTACGCGTCGCTGGAGCGCCCGGACCCCGCCGACGCCCGCCGCGTGCTGCGCTACAGCTACCGCGGCGGCTGGGGGGACCCGTCGACATCGGCCAAGGACGAGCGCGATGTGCTGGTCGACCTGGCTGCCTTCGACGTCGAAGAGGTGGTGGGTCTGCTCCGTGGGGCGCCCGAGACACTGGGCATCAACGCCGCGGACGTCGACAACATCTATCTGTCGATCGATCCCAGCAGCGACATCACCGCACCGCCGGGGGCGATCGACCTGTCGATCTACGTGTCCAGCGAGTTCGGCAGCGGCTATGTCGAACTCAACGCCGACGGCACCGTCAAGCACATCAGCTACCCCAGCAACTGACCCGTCCGAGGATTGCGCGAGATTTGCGCGCTCCGATGTAGCGATTAATATATCGGCGCGATACAGTTGGCTGACGTGTCGAGCCGTCGTAGCGACGGACAGGTTTCTCGAGGAGGTGTCCCCTGATGCTCGAACTCGCCGTACTGGGGCTGCTCCTGGAATCGCCGATGCACGGCTATGAACTGCGTAAACGGCTGACCGGTCTGCTGGGTGCGTTCCGGGCCTTCTCGTACGGTTCGCTGTACCCGGCGCTTCGCCGCATGCAGGCCGACGGCCTGATCGTCGAGGACGCCACCGGAGACGGCACCCTGAAGGTGCGCCGCGCCCGCCGGGTGTATCAGCTCACCGACGCCGGAAAGCAACGTTTCAGCGAGTTGGTGGCCGACACCGGTCCCCAGAACTTTTCCGACGACGGTTTCGGGGTCCACCTCGCGTTCTTCAACCGCACACCGGCAGAGGCCAGAATGCGGATCCTCGAAGGCCGTCGCCGTCAGGTGGAGGAACGCCGCGAAGGTCTGCGTGAAGCCGTTGCGCGGGCGAGCAGCTCGTTCGATCGCTACACCCGACAGCTGCATCAGCTGGGCCTGGAGTCCAGCGAACGAGAAGTCAAGTGGCTCAACGAGTTGATTGCCGCAGAGAAGTCTGCACAAGGACACGCCGAACAGACCTGAGCCAGGTCGCCGGCGCCAGCCGAAGCAGTGAGTAACCCCGACAGTAGTTCTCGAAATACAGGTCGAGTTGGACAAGAGGAGAAGCCGTCATGACCGCAAGCAATGACGTCCGGGTCGCGATCGTCGGCGTGGGCAACTGCGCGTCATCGCTCGTGCAGGGCGTGCAGTACTACAAGGATGCCGACGAGAACGCCACCGTTCCCGGCTTGATGCACGTCAAGCTCGGCCAGTACCACGTGCGCGACGTCAAGTTCGTCGCCGCCTTCGACGTGGACGCCAAAAAGGTCGGCTTCGACCTGTCCGAGGCCATCTTCGCCTCCGAGAACAACACCATCAAGATCGCCGACGTGCCGCCCACCGACGTCGTCGTACAGCGCGGACCGACCCTCGACGGCATCGGCAAGTACTACGCCGACACCATCGAGATCTCCGACGCCGACGCCGTCGACGTGGTCCAGGCGCTCAAGGACGCCGAGGTCGACGTGCTGGTGTCCTACCTGCCCGTCGGGTCCGAGGAAGCCGACAAGTTCTACGCCCAGTGCGCCATCGACGCCGGTGTGGCGTTCGTCAACGCGCTGCCGGTGTTCATCGCCTCCGATCCGGAGTGGGCCAAGAAGTTCGCCGACGCCGGCGTCCCCATCGTCGGTGACGACATCAAGAGCCAGGTCGGCGCCACCATCACCCACCGCGTGATGGCCAAGCTGTTCGAGGACCGCGGCGTCGCGCTCGACCGCACCTACCAGCTCAACGTCGGCGGCAACATGGACTTCCTGAACATGCTCGAGCGCACCCGGCTCGAGTCGAAGAAGGTGTCCAAGACCCAGGCCGTCACGTCCAACCTGTCCGGCTCGCTGGCCGGCAAGGTCGAAGACAAGAACGTCCACATCGGCCCGTCCGACCACGTCGCGTGGCTCGACGACCGCAAGTGGGCCTACGTGCGCCTCGAGGGCCGCGCCTTCGGTGACGTGCCGCTGAACCTGGAGTACAAGCTCGAGGTGTGGGACTCCCCCAACTCGGCCGGCGTGATCATCGACGCGGTGCGCGCGGCGAAGATCGCCAAGGACCGCGGTGTCGGTGGACCCGTCGAAGCGGCCTCGGCCTACCTGATGAAGAGCCCGCCCAAGCAGCTCGCCGACGACGTCGCGCGCGCGCAGCTGGAGAACTTCATCGACGGGAAGTAACCCGCCAAACCCTCGTTGAGGCTGCGCTCACGGTGGAAGTCACTCGCACTTCCTCGCCGTGGGCGCAGCCTCAACGCATTTGGGGCTAGAAGCCAGCCTAGAAGCCAAAGCCGAGCTGCGCGGGTACGTCGGAGGCGAACGCGGCGTCCAACGCCGCCACCAACCGGGGGTCGGCGCAGCGCAACCGACCCGCCGCCGCGAACGCCGACGCCCGGTGCGCCCCGAAGTACAGCGACCCCAGCACCGACAGGTCGGTGTGCACGTCGGCGTCCGCCGTCGTCGGAATGCACCGGGCCCGGCCGTCACGCACGTCCAGAGCGAACCGGCCGCCCCCGCCCAACACGGCGTCCGAAATGTCCAGCACCACCGCCACATCGGCTGAGTACGTGCGCGCCTGCAACGCGGCGGGGACATCGACCAACCTCAGCCACAACCCGTCGTCGATCCCGGTGGTGCGAACCAGACGCGGGTCGGTCAGCAGATATGGCAGCGCGTCCCCCGGATGGGTGTGCACCGACACCGAATCCATCAGGTCCATGCCCAGCAGTGTGCGCCACAACGCCACGTGCGCGTCCGCAGTCACCGCGGTGAACTTGGTGATCTCGATACGGTCTTTACGTTCACCGCCGTGCACCCGGTACAACGCGAAACCATCGGGGTGCAGCAGACAGAACAGGGCGCTACCGCCATCGCGGGCCTCGGGGCGGTCGGTGAGCACCTCATCCCACAACTGCCGCGGACTGTGCAGACCGCCCGGTGTCTGCAACCGCCACCGCTCGAAGATGTCCTCGAGCTGCTCGCGATCCTCGGCGGCGTGCGCGAGCCGCACCCCGCCGGGGTCGGCGACGGTGTCGTGGAAACGCGCCGAGGCCCGGTCAACAGAGAGTCGATGCGCCTCCGTCGCGCGGCCGTAGCCGAAGCGGCCGTAGATGCCGGCCTCGCTGGCCTCCAGACCCACGATCGGGAAGCGGTCCATCCTCGTGTGCAGCTCGGCGAACATGGACCGCAGCACACCGCGGCGGCGATGCGTCGGTGACACGGCCACCCACGACACGCCCGCCATCGGCAGCACCGCGCCGCCCGGCACCGTCACCTCGAGGTCCAGCGCGACGGCGGTGCCCACGACATCGGGTCCGTCACACGCCACCACCGCGCACCCCGGCGCCACCAGGCTCTGCCACATCTGGCGTGTCTCCGGTGGAGTCCATTGCCCGAAGCAGGTCGCGGCGAGCAGCGCCATTCCCGGCCAGTCGCCGTCCTCGGCGCCACGGACGATCACCTCGGAGGAAGCAGTCACCTCCCGACGTTGACACACCGCGGAGGTAGGCCGCATCTGAATTTCGGCGGTGCGTACTGTTTCAGCATGGACGACACCGACGACGAGCTGGCCAGCCTGTCCGAGTTCATCTTCCTCCAGGAGAACGCCCGCCAGGCCGGCGTGTCTGGTCCCCTGCCCTCGGCCACCCGCATCGAGCACGGCCCCGTCAGCGCCGTGAAATTCGGCGACGACGCGCCCCGGGTGGTGTTCCTGCACGGAGGCGGACAGAACGCGCACACCTGGGACACCGTCATTGTCGGCCTGGGTGTTCCGGCGCTGGCCGTCGACCTTCCCGGCCACGGCCGGTCGGCGTGGCGCGACGACGGTGACTACGGCCCCAAACTGAACGCGACCGCCGTCGAACCGATGATCCGCGAACATGCCGCCGACGCGGACCTGGTGGTCGGCATGTCGCTGGGGGGTCTGACCGCGCTGCGGCTGGCGGTGAGCGCCCCCGAGCTGGTGCGCGAACTGGTCCTCGTCGACGTGACCCCCTCGGCGCCCGAGCGGCACACCGAGATGACCGACGCGCAGAAGGGCACCGTCGCGCTGGTGCAGGGTGAGCGCACCTTCCCCTCCTTCGACGCGATGCTCGAGGTGACGGTGGCCGCTGCTCCGCACCGGGACCGGGAGTCGTTGCGGCGCGGGGTCTTCCACAACGCCAAGCGTCTCGAGGACGGCACCTGGACCTGGCGGTACGACAGCATCACCAAAGCTGAGGGCTTCGAGGGACTGTGGGACGACGTGCCCAGGCTCGACACCCCCACGACGCTGATCCGCGGAGCCAACTCGTTTTTCGTCAACGACGAGGACGCCGACGCGTTCGCCCGCACCGCGCCCGGCTTCCGGGAAGTGCACATCGTTGCCGACTCAGGACACTCGGTGCAGAGCGATCAGCCCCGCGTGCTGACCACACTGCTGCGAGGAATTCTCGAAAGCTGACGCGCGCGGCCCAGGTAACCCCCGGCTGTTCACCTTCTGATTGCCTGCTGCTAGCCCGGCTGCCGTAATTTTCCGCGAGTCCCGGCCCTCAGCCCCGGCCGGTAGTCGACCGTGGAAGGAACAGCACCGCCATGGCGCTCGTGCCGCTCAATCTGTTTGTCACGCATGACGGAAAGTCCAAGCGACAGCACATCACGTGCGTCTACAAATGCGGCGACGCCTGCTCCAAGCCGGTGCCCAACCGCAGCGACAACGAGTACTTCGGCGACGTCGTCAAGTCCCTGTCGCGGAGATCCATGTTGCAGGCCGGTGGCGTCGCAGTGCTCGCCGTCGGCGCCGGCTCGGTCCTGGCCGCCTGCTCGAACGACTCTCAGCCCGCGGCGTCGTCGACCTCGTCGTCGGCCGCCCCCGCCGAGCCGCCTCCCGGCATGAACTTCGCCTCGGTCGCACCCAACAGCGAGGACGCGGTCGTCGTCGCCGACGGTTACCAACAGGCCGTCGTGATCAGCTGGGGCGACCCGGTGCTGCCCGGCGCACCGGCGTTCGACGTCAACAACCAGACCGGCGACGCCCAGCGCGGCCAGTTCGGGTTCAACAACGACTTCGCCGGTCTGCTGCCCATTCCCGGTAGCCGCAACCGTTTCCTGCTGGTCACCAACTTCGAATACGTGACACCGCAGTTCATGTTCACCGGCTACAACGCCGACGCCCCCACCCGCGAGCAGTTCGATGTCGAGATCGCCGCGGTCGGCATGGGTGTCGTCGAGGTCGAGCGCACACCGGACGGTCTCAAGCCGGTGATGGGCCGTTACAACCGCCGCATCACGGCCGATTCGCCGATCACACTGACCGGGCCCGCCGCCGGCAGCGAGTTCGTCAAGACCGCCGCCGATCCCGAAGGCCGCACCATCGCAGGCACATTCGCCAACTGTGCCGGCGGCGTGACCCCGTGGGGCACGGTGCTCTCCGGGGAGGAGAACTTCCAGGACTACTTCGGTGCCGCCGAGGGCTCCCCAGCGCCGGCCCCGGTGCAGGCCGACCGCCTCGACCGCTACGGGGTGTCGCTGGAGCCAACCGAGCTGAAGTGGGAGACCTTCGACCCGCGCTTCGACCTGGTCGCAACACCGAACGAGCCCAACCGGTTCGGCTACGTCGTCGAGCTCAACCCGTGGGATCCGGACTCCATGCCGGTCAAGCACTCCGCGATGGGTCGACTCAAGCACGAGGGCGCCAACATCTACGTCACCGACGACGGCACCGTGGTCGCCTACACCGGCGACGACGAGCGCTTCGATTACATGTACAAGTTCGTGTCGTCGAAGAAGATGCAGGATGGGACCGGGGCGGCGGCGATGGCCCACAACATGACGATCCTGGACGAGGGCACGCTGTATGTGGCCAAGCTGTCCAGCGACATCCCGCCCAGCGAGATCGACGGCTCCGGCGAACTGCCGCCGAGCGGATCCTTCTCCGGCACCGGCACGTGGCTTCCGTTGCTGCGCAGCGGCGCCGACGGGCAGGCCGAGTCGCTGGTGGACGGCATCACCGCCCAGGAGGTGGCGGTGTTCACCCGGATGGCGGCCGACAAGGCCGGTGCGACCAAGATGGATCGCCCCGAGGACTTCGAGGCCAATCCGAAGACCGGCAAGGTGTATGTCGCGCTGACCAACAACAGCAAGCGGGGTGCGCCCGGCGAGGCCGGCCCCGACGCGGCCAACCCGCGCAACGACAACAAGAGCGGTCAGGTCCTCGAGATCACCGACAACCACGCGGGGGCCGACTTCACCTGGGATCTGCTGCTGGTGTGCGGGGATCCCGAGGCTGCCGACACCTACTACGGCGGCTTCGACAAGTCGAAGGTCAGCCCGATCTCCTGCCCCGACAACCTGGCCTTCGACAGCCACGGCAACCTGTGGATTTCCACCGACGGCAACGCGCTGGACTCCAACGACGGCCTGTTCGCCGTCGCACTGGACGGCCCCAACCGTGGTGAGGTGAAGCAGTTCCTCACTGTGCCGCTGGGCGCCGAGACGTGTGGGCCGGTCGTCACCGACGATCTCGTCACCGTCTGTGTGCAGCACCCAGGGGAGAACGACGAGAACAGCATCGACGACCCGCAGTCCCGCTGGCCCGAGGGCGGCAACGGCACGGCGCGCCCGTCGGTGGTGGCGGTGTGGAAGAACAACGGCCAGATCGGCGTCTGAGCGCTTGCGCGAAGACGAGACAGCAGAAGTCTGAGCGCTTGCGCGAAGACGAGACAGCAGAAGTCTGAGCGCTTGCGCGAAGAAAGATCGTCCGTTCGCAAGAATTCACGATCTCACCGCAGTCTGGCTCCGCGGGGATGCCTAGGTTGGAGACATGACCTCCTCCACTCGTCCCATCCGCATCGGCGTCCAACTGCAGCCACAGCACGCACCCCGCTACAACCACATCCGCGACGCGGTACGGCGCTGCGAAGATCTCGGCGTCGACGTCGCCTTCAACTGGGACCACTTCTTCCCGCTGTACGGCGATCCGGACGGCGCCCACTACGAATGCTGGACGATGCTCGGCGCGTGGGCGGAGCAGACCTCGCGCATCGAGATCGGCGCGCTGGTGTCCTGCAACTCCTACCGCAATCCCGAACTGCTCGCCGACATGGCCCGCACGGTGGACAACATCTCCGACGGCCGGCTCATCCTGGGCATCGGGTCGGGCTGGAAGCAGAAGGACTACGACGAGTACGGCTACGAGTTCGGCACTGCAGGCGGCCGACTCGACGAGCTGGCCGCCGCGCTGCCACGGATCGAGTCACGGCTCGGCAAGCTCAACCCGCAGCCGGTGCGGGACATCCCGATACTCATCGGCGGACAGGGCGAGAAGAAGACGTTGCGCATGGTCGCCGAGCACGCCCACATCTGGCACGGCTTCACCGATGCGTCCACCTATCCGGGCAAGGCCGAGGTGCTCGACCGGCACTGCGCCGACGTCGGTCGCGATCCCGGTGCGATCGAACGGTCCTCGGGCGTGCCCGAACGCAGCCCGGAGGCCGCGATCGAAGGGGCGGAATCGCTGGTCGCTCTGGGCGTCACGTTGCTGACGATCGGCGTCAACGGACCCGATTACGACCTGACCGTGGCCGAGGCGCTGTGCCGATGGCGTGATTCGCGCCAGTCCGGCGTCAGCTGAAGCCGCCGAACGTCGACGGTGGGCCGTCACCGCGTGAGAGACTGGCGCGGCCATGCCGAAGAAGTATGGGGTCAAAGAGAAGGACCTCGTGGTCTCACACGTGGTCAATTTGGTCCTGACCGGCAAGCTCCGGTCGGGAGATCGCCTGGACCGCAACGAGATCGCCCAGGAGCTCGGCCTGAGTCGCGTTCCGGTCCAAGAAGCGGTGGTGCAGCTCGAACACGACGGCATCCTGTCGACCCGCTACCACCGCGGTGCCTACGTCGAGCGTTTCGACGAGTCCACGGTCCACGAACACCACGAGTTGTACGGAGTGCTCAGCGGCCTGGCCTCGTCGCGCGCCGCTCAAGCCTCCGACCCGGAGATCGTCGCCGCCCTCGACGAGCAGATGTCGGCGATGCGCGGCGGCAGGGACTCCCGCACGTTCGACACCCACGCCCGGATGTTCCGCAACATCGTCAACGGCGAATACGCGGGGCCGCGGCTGCAGGCGATCATCGACTCGTCGCAGACGATGATTCCGCAGGCCTTCTGGGAGACCTATCTGGGGCATCGCGACGAGCTGCTGCCCTGCTATGAGGCGGAGCTCGCGGCGATCCGCGACAGCGACCCGGACGCGGCGAAGGGTGCGTGTGCGCAGCGTGCGGCGGTCATGGCGCGCATCCTGGTCGCCGAACTGGTCCGTCGCGGGGTGCTGCGGCCGTCGGCGCTGGAGCAGCCGGACGGCCCACGTTGACGCCCACCTGGGGCCACGTCGGCCTCGACCTGCGACCGCATCAGCGCTGACCTGCGACCACATCATTGCTGACCTGCGGTAAGGCCACGTAAAATTCGCTTGCGAAACCCGGCGACATCGTCTCCGCCCGGTCAGAACCGGTTAGACTGACTGAATTATGGTCGAAGCAGATGCACAGGTCAGCGAGCTCGCCGGAGAGCTGCAGCGCGTGCTGTCCAAGGTGCTGGCCGTG
>MDTD01070755.1_pt1 | contig 22752 bp, 17 predicted proteins | sample 811221 | NCBI WGS metagenome assembly MDTD01 (sample SAMN05326646, study PRJNA326480) | marine metagenome | isolation source: seawater | place: Pacific Ocean: South West | collected 2011 | reverse complement strand
GCCAAAAATATGGAGATCGCCTACCAGCAAAGTGGAGAAGCCTTTTTAGACACATGCCGATATGAACTGGCCCAAAAACCACTCGGTGAAGCTTTTCAATCCGAAAACCCCTTTTCCGGTGACAACTGGAAAAACAAAGCAAAGCAAAAGATGTAATTTTCTGTACTGCTCGGAATAGAAATACCCGTTCGGTTCGTTGATAGAGACACCATGAATGATGGCCCAAAACTGAAACAAATATTATTACTTCTTGGAATTGCCTTGCTCGCCGCGGCGCCCGGCCTGGCAAAAGGCTACCCGCTCAGTGACCATTACGACGGTAAAAAATTTTTCAATCCCGGAAACATTGGTCAAAAAAGCTTTGGAGATTTTATCAAAGCAGTCAAAGAGCGAGAGAAAACACCGTGGCCCCAGTGGGTGGAAAACGAAAATACCGATAAACCCCCGCTACAAAATAAGATCAGCCAAATCCGTCTCACCTATGTGAACCATGCTTCTGTTCTCATTCAAACACATGGCCTCAATTTTCTGACCGATCCCATTTGGTCTGAACGCTGCAGCCCTGTGAGCTTTGCGGGCCCCAAAAGACACCGGGCCCCTGGCATTCATTTTGACGACCTGCCCGCCATTCATGTAATCGTCATCAGTCACAATCATTATGATCATTTAGATTTACCCACATTGCACCGCATCGAACAACGAGATCGTCCACTCATTTTAGCTGGCCTCGGCACAAAAAGTTTTCTCGATAAAGAAGGTTTTAAAAATGTAGTGGAACTGGATTGGTGGCAGAAACACCCTTACCAAGAAGACACTGCGATCCACTTTGTGCCCGCGCAACATTGGTCCAAGCGAAATTTCTTTGGGCGTGATGGGATGCTGTGGGGCGGCTTTGTGTTCCAAACCCCCAGCACAAAAATATTCTTTGCGGGTGATACGGGCTATGGGCCACATTTTCAAGAAATACAACAACGCTTTGGAAAGCTTGATGCTGCACTGCTACCTATCGGCGCATACAAACCTCAGTGGTTTATGAAAAATTTTCATATGGGCCCCAAAGATGCCATCCGCGCCTTCGAAGATCTCGGCAGTCCCCCCACCATTGCCATTCATCACGGTACATTTCCCTTGGGCTCAGAAGGCATTCATGATGCTCGCAGCGACCTTGAAGCATTAAAATCGAAAAGAAAAGAAGCGTTAAAGGCTTTTCATGTCCTAGACAACGGGGAGGTCTTAAAAGTGTCGCTCGAACAAACCATCAGGTGGGATGCCGGCGCTCCCTAGTTTTTGACCACCAAGCTGGGTGGAACAAGCACCCGCATCAGAAATGGATCCGCGTTTGTAGGCGCATCGCTATAGAGCCACTCCCAACATCGCAACGTGCCATTCATTGTGCTGGCGCAAACCCAATTATCATCCATCTCTACCTGCATGTATCGCGGGGCGGTCCCAGAGCCTAAGCCCACCGTTACATCAACATCGGTCAAAACGGTCTCATTTCCACCTTCAATGATATAGTACATGACACCTGGTACTGGTACTTCAGTCGACAAATCCTGGCCAATCAATTCCCAACAGTACAATGAGTGGTCAGCAGTCACGCCACATGTTTTTGTTCCTGAACCCACGGCAATTGAAATCCATTCCGAAAGGGGCGGTACTTCTAAACCCTCCGCTTGCATCACATCCCAACAATATAAGCCCCCTGCCCCATAAATGACACAGCCAATATCACTCAATGCTACTGAATGAACATCACTGATGGTGGGGATATGAGCGGAAAATGATTGGTGCCAATACCAACAATGTATATTACCATCGCCATAAATGCCGCATAATTCTGGATTGCCTGGCTCCACGGTAACCCAATCAGAGAGTGACGGTGTTGCCATCGAAATGTTGGATTCATCCCAGCACTCAAGCGTGCCTGCATTAATTCCGCATGCCTCAAGCTGATCGTCTTCATCAGAACTTGCGTTGACCATGCTCCAGTCGTCAGCATCGGCACTGAGTATATTTTGGGTGTCGCCTTGATGATCCCAGCGGGCAAGATGACCGGAGTTGGTCACGGCGTAGATAAGATTTTTACCAACACTCACCCATTCGTAGACGGCTCCGGTGCTGACGATATCTAGGCCTTCGATGTCCTCACCCATGGCTGCCGTCGAGTTGGGTCTCCAACAATTGAGCTTGCTTGATTCGCTGATCGCGCAGATCAACGGACTCGCGCTATCGCCGTACACGGAAAAATACTGGGACTGCGGACTCACCAATGCGTCTCCATCGTTCGTATCGACTCCGCCATCCGTGCCGGTACCCGGCGCCGGCACTGGGACGACGGGCTCATAATCGCTCCCAGCATCGAACAAACCTGCCGCAGCGGTGTCGGCGCCTCCATCAAAAGTCTCAGCAGGAACAGTGGGAACGATACCACTCCCAGAATCAGGCAACGGGTCCACGGGAGCAAAACCATTCCCCGCATCTGTAACCACCAATGTAACAGGCGGGGGCTGGCCACCGTCAGTTAGGGTTGACGGCACAGATGACCCACCGGCATCCAATACCAGCGGGATACCGCCTGCATCCATCGTATTTTGATCGGGTACGGCTGGGTCGCCTGTTTTTGCGCAAGATCCATAGAGGCACACGTGCCCCTCGGCACAGTCGGCGTGCACGTTACAATCTGTTTTTGGAGGTGGTGGGTCCTCTGTTTCAGAACAAGCCGCAGCCCCAACCACAAACATCAGCCACAAACCCAATTTCAACATAAAAACACCCTTCATACTCGAAACCTTAGAACATTGGTCCCTTACCAAGCAAGCGGTCAAGCCATAGCCTCATTAATACGCTCGTGTTTTAAAATCGGGGCCTTCTCATGCCCGAATTTTTTTTCCGGCCCATGATACGCCAATTTTCCGCAAGAAACTTTGGCCCCCCCGTTGCAGACCTCAAAAAACCCCATTAAACGGGGCTTTTACGGGGTTCAATGTGATTTTTCGGGCGCAAACGGTCTTATTTTTGTCAGGCGTTTTTTTTCTTTGGATGAGCGCCTGCGGCCCCACCGTGCTCAGCCCCGGAGAGGGCGCCTGCGATCCCCAATGCGATGAATGGGAAAAATGTGTTGAGGGCAGCTGTCAAAAATCGTGCATCAGCGATGTTGAGTGTGGTGCCAATTCCTTCTGCATCGAAAGCATCTGTCACGCACTCGTCCCCTGTCAAGATACGGGCCAATGCGACGCGGATGCTTCTTGCCTGAATGGCTTTTGCGTTCCCCTCAACCGGCAATGCGTCAATGACGATAATTGCGGGGTCAATGGAGTTTGCGTTAACGGCATCTGTACCGATGACTCAGATTCGGACACCGAAGAAGAGAACCGCTGCACCTCCGATGCCGACTGCCCAACGGGGCAAACCTGCAACTTTGGTTTTTGTGAGGGTGGCAGCAGCGATGGCACTGGTGACGGTAATAGCGACGGCACCACCACGGGCAACAGCGATGGCAACAGCAACGGCAGCACCGAAGGCACCGGGGATGACAATTGCAATGGCAATGACGATGGCCAACTGGGCGATTCCTGCGACGAAGCTTCTGACTGTTGTAATGGGCTGTGCTTAGGCGACCCCAATACCGGACAAGGGTTTTGCACCGAGATGTGCACCGCATACGACGATTGCAACCCCGTTGGTTTTAATCTCGACATGTGGTGCCTCGATGCGGGTGCCGATGGCTCCTTGTGTGCCTTCAGCGATTATGAAGATGCTTGTGAAACCACCAGCGACTGTGTGGGCCAAATCTGTCTGCGCAGTGTGAGCGACAGTTCCTGCTCTATTAACTGTACTTCCGGAAACATGTGTCCTCCAGGGGCTGCTTGCGGACTCGTACCGGCTTCTGATGGTGCAGGGGGCGCCACCACCATCCAAACCTGTACCCCCATCGGTGAATCTTGCGCCGTGGCCAACGACTGCCTCAGTGGCACCTGCATCGGTGACGACGAAACCGGTGTCGCCTACTGCTCCACTTTTTGCACCGCCAGCGATCCCACTGCATGTCCCGCCAACTATGCCTGTACGTTGGTACAAGGCAGCGATGTACCGGTGTGCGTTCGATGAAAAGTTTTGCGTTCGGTCTTCTTGCGCTCCTGCTCACCGCCTGCCCCACCCAGCTGGAGGTGGATAATTCCCAAGACCAAGGACTGCTCCCCATCGGCCCTGATTTCAACGATCCGCCTCCAACCGATACAAACCATACAGTGGATGCAGGTAAGAGCCCCTCGCAAGCCCATGACCCCCTTGATTCGGGCGTCGATGTGGCTTCGGCGCCCTCAGATGCAGGGAATGCTTCGATTCCCGACAATGGCGACGGTCATGGCAACCAAATCATCACTGAGCCCACCATGCATCAAGATGCAGGCATTGCCACCCTTGCCCCAACGGACGCAGGCCATTCTGAAGTGACACAGCCCGTGGTCGATGCAGGCAGCAACTCTGATGGTCACACCGAGCAGCCGTGGACTGACCCCGATTACCCGGACGGCCCAAACATGCAGGGCGCTTACCTCTACGAGCGACTGCCCATCGGCGGCTTTGGTGAAGGGGCCGCGGTGGCCATTCACCCCGATGGAGATTACGCGCTCATTGCCGAACGCGTGGACATTGTCCATGTGATGCAATTTTCCACCATGCAAACCACAAAATTCGAGCTGTCGTCCTCCAGCAACTACACTTTCTCCGACATTCGGTTTCATCCCAATGGGCACGCCGCCCTTCTTGTGGGCCACCAAAAAAATGGTTCCAGCACCCAAGGCCTGCTCATCCATTTTGATGATGCGGCTTGGCGCAGCGGCAGCACTGATGCCAACGTGCTTTTCACTCCCATGGCCGATGTGCCCGATGCGCTCAAAATACCCGCCTTGCGGTTCTCGCAAAACCCCACCGAGCCGGCCGTGCTTTTGTTCATTACGGGCAGCAGCAACAAGCTCGCCACCCTGCGCCAATATGACTTAGAATTGAATGAGTATGTTTGGTTGGGAACCACCAGTACCGCATCCGTGGAGATGACTGACATCACTCTCGTGAAAAATGAATTCAATGGATTCGGCGTTCTCGTGGTGGGCGGCCACTCTGGCGCAACCTTTAAATATTACACCGAAATTGGAGGCGTTGCCGAATGGCGTAATGAGCCCGGCAACTCCAACACGGGAAATCTTTCTTACGCAGAATCGCATCCGTCGGGCGACTACGCGTTGCCCATCAATTGGTCCAGCGGCAAATTGTATCGGTTTGAAAATGGCAACATGTGTTCTTCTGATGATGCCCTTTCTTATTCTATTAACAATGTCAGGAGCATTGCTTGGGAGCCCAATGGCCAACGTGCTTTAATCTTTGGTCGAACCTACGGTTCTGATGGTTCCATACACGAATTTCGACACGATCGGTTTGAGTGCAGTTATCAAAGCTGCGCCATTGGGTACGTCCCCATCACCAATTTTACTGCATCGCCTTATTTTGCTGATAGCAATACGTATCTCGTGGACGGTGCTTGGCGATCGGATTGCGTCGGTGGGCTTCTCGTGTCCAACGACCCGGGCATGGTGATCACTTTTCAGGTCGAAGGCCAAGCCAACTGTTGGGACTGAGCGTTAAACAAGTTGTGGATCAAATGTGGAATTGATTTTCGATGGGCTACGTCACTTATTTCATTCGAATTAAATTCCAAAAAGTCCCAACAAGTTTGCCCACCAACTTTTCTCTTCAGAGGCATTGGCTGTTTCTTCTGAGCCAGCCACCTCGATGACGGGTTCTGCGGCGGGCCCTTCGCTCTTGTCATCACCAGTCTCGCCAGAAGAGGCTGTTAAGCCTCCCAGCAACCCGCCACCCGAAGACGAATTGGCATGACAATCACCGCAACCGCCACAACCGCCGCAGCTGTTGCAACCGCATTTATCTTCGCATGGTTGTGGGCAAGGCGCAGCTGTTTGCTTTTCAATTTTAGACTCGATCAACTTGGCTTTGGGCCCGGCGGTTTTACCTGGCTTGTCTTCATTGGCTTTGGGAGGCTCTTGGTGTAAATTTTTCACCACGGGCGGGTAATAGGTGTAATGATTTCCTTGACGGAAAAAGCCTTCGCTCTTTTTGTCAAAATCCTCCGAGGATTTTTCTTTAAACCGCTGCGCCCAAAATGTATTGCCCGAGCCTGCGTAAAATGCCTTCACCACCAAATCCACTTGAGCCACTCGGCGAATTTTGTTGACCGGATCACTGCTCGCTGGCTCTACAATGGTTCCAAAATGGAGCAAACGATAACCCACGATCAATTTGGCTGATTCCTGCGTGGTGACCAAAGGTTTCCCGTTCGTGCCATACCAAGGCATCATACCGTTGTTAAAGAGGTCTCTGTAATTGTCGGGCGCCTTATACATGCTCGAAAAATCAGAGGAAGATCCAACAACTGTCGATTTTTTTTCTTCAACCAAACTGCTAACAGTACATGGCTGTCCGTTGATGGTCACCCTTTCTTTGCCCGGTTTTGGATCGCTGCTCAATCTCAATTTTTTTCCTTTCGCACAAGCAGCGCCACAACGAGGGCTAATGTAAAAGGGCAGTTCATCCGCCGCTGACTCGATCACCGAAGCATACAAGCCCTCTGCATCACGTTCGGCCACCAGCAACCCTTTTTTCATGAGGCTCAAAGCCAACAAATCGTAAACAGCGGGATAGGGGTACACAGCCTCTTTCCCTTCACCGTCTAAGTTCACGATGGCCACCTGGGTTCCACCGCGTATGGGAGCGTTGTGCGCTGCTTTGGCAACGGCTTTTTGTAAGAGGTCAACCAAGACCAAGCTGTTGTCTTTGATCTCTTTGGGCAAGGGCGCGGTGGCGCAGGAAGACATCGCAGCCACCAAAAAAAGGCTAAAAAACGAAGATCTAAGTGCATTGATTCTTGTTGTTTTCATCGGCTCATCCACAAGTAAAAATGAAAAGGAAAAGGGCTCTAATGAGCTGCTTAGAACCCAGGCAAGGCATCGAGCAAATCATTGCTTTCCGCTTCGCCCGCTCCCAACTGTGGACGGTGGTAGGTGTAACGATCTTTATCCAGCTCTCCTTTGAGATCCCGATGAAAAACCTCATATTCAAACTTTTTAAAACGGTTGCTCCAAACAGCCATGCCGTCATCGGTACGAATGAGCCTTAAGATGATGTCTACGCGAGCTACCCGGCGCACCTCATTTTCGTCTTCGGTATCTTCTATGGCACTGCCATAATAAAGGATACGGTAACCTAAAACGTAATCTGCGGCGTCCTGTTTAGAGATGATGTTTTTACCGTTCGTATCAAAATAGTTTCGCAAACCATTATTCAGCATCTCGCGATAACTGTTAAATTCCCGAGGGTCTTTTTCCCGAACCCTTTGTCCGTCGTCCCCTGCTTGGAGATCGATTTTATTTTCCTCGGTGGTGATACTTTTTATTTGTCCCAAGCCCCCACAACATCCGCCACCTTTTTGGCCATTGCAATCGCACTGGGCCACCTCAGTGGTTACCTTTTTCTGTACCACGGTTTGCGAGTCATCATTGCTCGAAGAGCAAGCATTACCGCACCGCGGACTGATGTAAAACGGTAACCTTTTACTCCACGACTCGATGATAGATGCGTACAAAGCTTCTCGGTCACGTTCTGCCACCTTTACCCCTTGGGCAGTGAGCCCTATAGAAAGCATGTCATAGACGACGCTGGAGGGATGCGCAGATTCGGAATCTTGACCGTCGAGATTAATTATGGCCACAGTTCTTTTTGAGGGCACTTCGATCTTTTTTGTGGCTTCCGAAGAGGGTTTCTCTAATAAATCCACCAAGACCTGACTGGTTTCACGATAATCAGCTGGCAGAGCACGTGTGGTCGCGCACCCCATAGCGAAAAGTGCCATATAAGTCACTGCGCCTGCAGCAAGGCCGTATGTCCCCTTTTCCATAGAGCTCCCCCTTTTTAATTTATGTACTCGGCTGCATTTTTGTGGTCAAGCTTTGTACGTTTAAAGCTTGTTAATTTTTACCGCAATGCTGAATGCCCTGAAGTTTGGCCTACTCTAGTGGCGCCAAACAAAAAGTATAACCACCTTCTACTGCGGGGCGACACTCAAAGCCGGAAGGACAGGCAGGCGTTTCATTTTCAAAACAAAAAGTGGTGCAATAACCACCGCCCACCCCGGTTTCACCCGCGTAACACAATTGGCTTAAACAGTCGTTGATCCCCATGTCGGATTGAAAGCAGGTTTCGCCAATAGGGGTACACACGCGCATGTTCACATCTTGACCGTATTGATCCATGGCGGTGATGGTTCCACAAGCGGTTCCGGCGGGACAATCATTGAGCTCATTACAAGTGTAAGAACATTGCCCCAGCACACCAATGGCGCTCAGGCACACCAATGAATTGCAATGGGCCGCTTCAGAACAAAGCGTCCCGTAATCGTTTTGCACACACATCTGCTCACCATTGCCGATGGTGGCACAATTGTAATTCATTCCCCCCGACGGATTACAATCATCGTGAACTGTACACCTTTCTGTACACATTCCAGTGGTTTCAGAAGGACGGCCCACACAAAAGCCTGAGCAGCATTCCGATGACGTCTGGCAACTGGAGCCGTAGGGCAAACTTCCATCCCCCTCGCAAGGTCCGTTATCCTCACCGCTTCCACTGCCCTCCGAGCTGCCATTTGAGGTACCGTCAGAGGTACCGTCACCTGCATTGCTGCTCCCGGAACCTTCAGGCTCTTTACAGAAACCGAAGTCACAAACTTGTGAGCCAGGGCATTGGGCATCATTGCTGCAGGTGGTATCTTCATCGTCAGGATTTTCGGCCACGCAAATGCCATTGGAACAAGTGCCCCCTTCGCACATGATATCGCTCACACATTGCCTGTTCACAGGCACGCATAAACCCGATTTACAGACTTCATCTTTTTGACATTGGCCGGTGGTCTCACATGGCGTCAACGGTCGGCAAGCACCTCCAACACAGAAATGTTCCGAACTGCAATCTTGATCTACTTTGCAAGCGGCCCGACAGGCACCCAAATCACAGACCTCTTGTGGGTCGCAAGCGCTTGCACAGCCATCCTGAAGGTCGACGCCCACAGGGCCACAGCCAGCCCCGTAACAACCCACTAAAATTATAACGCTGAAGAGGACTTGCCGGTTGGTGAATTGGAATGATTCGTGTTTCATAATGACCTTAACCTTCTCTGTATCATCCGGGCGAACGCTGGCAATGCCCTCTGCCATCTACAAACCATGTTCTCATTGAAAAAATCACCTGGTTTGTTGGCTTTAATCGCGCCTAACCTGTTATAGTTTCGACGTCTGACGTAGTTTTCTCAAGGAGTGTTTACAGATGTCCATTAGGTTTTTTATTTCGGCTTGTGTCGCCCTCTTGTTTTTAGGTTGTACCGCGCCCGAAGCGGCGGCACCCAAAGAGAGTCATTACCTCCAAAATCAAACAGAGCCTGAAGACGAAACCGTAGATGCAGGCAGCGACGATGGAAGTGCAGACGGCAATACCGACGGCACGACGGACGGAAGCGCAGATGGTAGTACAGACGGTAGTACAGACGGTAGTACAGACGGAAGTACAGACGGAAGTACCGATGGCACCACCGATGGCGCAGAAACCGATGCGGGGCCCGTCACCGGCCCTGGAAACGGGGTGGATGTTCATTTGGGCATTGGCACCATCACTTTAGGCGATACCAACACCGTTGAGGTCACCATTCATAACGGGGCAGATGTGGCCGGCATTCAATTCGATCTATCCGGCGCCTCCATTGCATCGCATTCAGGCGGGTTGGCCGAGCAACTCAGCTCTGACGGCTGGACCATCGCGGCAAGCCAAAATACGGTGATTGGTTTCGATACGGGCGGCTCTGTGACCCTTGGACCCTCCAATGGCGTTTTGATGGTATTAGAAATCGGCACGCCTTCAGAGGATGCGCTCTGTACCATTGATGCGGTCATGTCAGACAGTGAGGGTGAGCCCTTGGTAACCACCACCGAATGCAAGCCGGTGCCCTAAAAGCCCTTACACGCTTAAAGTATTTCTTTTTTTTCAGAGTGTTAGCCTGCATTTGGGTGTAACCTTTTTAGGCCGGTTTGCTTTGCACCTCTCAACCTTCTTGGTATGTTCACTGCACGCTAGGCCATGACTAGGTCCGAGTGTTTCAGGGGGTCTCAGCCAATGTACCATGCCATCACAAAACTTCTCTTTATGCTCTCCACCTTAGGGCTCTTAACCGCTTGTCCTCCTGAAGTGCCACCACTGGATGAGCCAAAACCCAAAACGGATTGTAATGATGTCGAAGATGGCGACGCCTACATCGACGAGTGCGACATGTGCGTGGGCGGTGATACCGATAAAGAGCCATGCGAAGCCGACTGCAACGGCGATTACGGTGGCACTGCTTTTATCGATGAGTGTGGCGAATGTGTTGGGGGCGAAACAGGCCAAGAGCCTTGTCCCATCTCGCCCATTATAGACGCAGGCGCCCCTGAGCCCCCAGCTGAAACCGATGCGGGCGCCCCTGAGCCCCCAGCTGAAACCGATGCGGGCACCCCTGAGCCCCCGGCTGAAACCGACGCGGGCACCCCTGAACCCCCGGCTGAAACCGACGCGGGCACCCCTGAGCCCCCGGCTGAAAATGACGCGGGTACCCCTGAGCCCCCGGCTGAAACCGACGCGGGTACCCCTGAGCCCCCAGCTGAAACCGATGCGGGCTCTGCAGGTCTGGATGACGAAACCGACGCAGGCGCAGCCGTTGTACTCACCGACTGTAACGGTGATGTGGACGGCACCGCCACCACTGATGAATGTGGCAACTGTGTCGGTGGCAATACAGGTAATGTGGCTTGCGAGCAAGACTGTCATGGCGATTGGGGCGGTTCGGCCATCACCGATAATTGCGGCGACTGCACTGAAGGCGATACCGGCCTGCTTGCCTGTGCAGAAGATTGTTTTGGAGACTGGGGCGGTACCGCTGTTCCTGATTGCAATAACGATTGTAACGGAACCGCGATTGTTGATGAGTGCGGAGATTGTGTGGGCGGTGAAACAGGCGCAATCGCTTGTGAACAAGATTGTGCGGGCGAATGGGGCGGTGCTGCGGTTACCGACTGTAACGACGAATGCAACGGCACTGCGATTGCCGACTGTAACGGCGATTGCAATGGCGTCGCAGCCCTCGATCAATGCGGCAACTGCACGGGAGGAAACACTGGGGCGAACCCTTGTATCATCGGATGCATGGATGCGGACGCTGCGAATTATGACCCCACAGCGACCGCAGCCGGTGATTGCATTTACACCGTTACCTTCGAGGTAGACATGAGTTGCTCCGGCTATGCGTCTGACGACTTAACCGTACACGTGCACGGCTTTAATACCGATGATTGGAGTTCGGGCTCGGTAGAGCTCTTCGATGATGACGGAGATGGTGTATGGGTAGGTACGACTACTGCGGGACCCGCCGATTATGACTACCGGGTGTTCGCCGGCGAGTGGGATGCAGACTTTGACGCTGGCACGGGCGCCATTAATCCACTCGGCTCAGAAGATCTCAGCGCTTTGGTGACATGCGCGTCTGAAACAGACGGGCATTGGAACCGCCAAGTTTCGATCAACGATGCCCCTGTCAACTTGGAGCACGTCTTTGGCAGATGCGACGCATGTCCGGTCGAAGGCTGTACTGAGTCTGGAGCGAACAATTTCGATCCCGATGCTGAAATAGATGATGAATCATGCGCGTACGATGTATCGCTCAGCATCGGCAACATCACTTGGCCAGACTCCGAGTATACACTTTGTGGAGCGGATGATGGCGTCAACTGCGAAGACGGAGCACTCGGATCGCGCATCCCAGGGAGCGTTGAAGTGATGATGAGTAACACCGCGGTCGTGGGCGGTTTTTCATTTAAATTATGGAGCACAGAGCTGAACAGCAGCGACGTGCCCTCTGGGGGGCTGGTCGATGCGGCGGGCTTCATCACGCAAATATCCAGCGATGACCTCATTGCAGCTTATCCCTCTATAGATAGCGGCGATAGTATTCCTGCCGACTCAAGTGGTCTGTTAATTGATGTCCCCGCCCGTGTTTTAGTGGACGCATATAGCGACGAGATTTGCGTTGAATTTCCAACATTCAGTGATGCGGCGGGCGATACTGCTCTCTCAGTTGAGAGAGAATGTGGAACCGTTCCTCCCGCGGCCGAAATCAGCATTGGGGAAGTCACAGACAGTCAAGTCGAAATCTGGATACACAGCGAAGTGAACATTGGTGGCGCGCAATTCACTGTTTCAGGGGTGAGCGCCAATGCCGCAGGAACTGCAAGTGGTGGCTTTATGCAAGAGCTTGGTCAGTTTACCACCAATGTTGGGGCCAACGGGGTGGTACTGCTGGTCTCTTTTGCTAACTACCTTATACCCTCTACATCCAATATCTGTGCCTCTAACAACCCCGATCTCGCCGCCTATTGTAATACCGATGCAACCCAGGCGGCTAAACTGCTCACCATCGATATCTCTAGCGTTGATGCAGACGAAATCTGCCTCACTGATATGACCTTGTCCGATGGAGACGGCAACAGAATCATCGTCGAATCCGCCTGCAAAACTGTAACCCCCTAAGCCCCAATGGCTCTAACCTTCACACCCGGAGGAACCCCGTGATGAAATCTTTTTTAACCTGCTGTTTTTTAAGCATATTGATGGTCGGATGCACTTCTGAGGGCCCCGCGCCAACGGCTCAGCCTATCGAAGAAAGTCCTACAGCACTCAATAAGCAAGATCTGAAAAAGGACCTACAACAGGCCGCGACAAAGACACCAGCCATCGCAGGCAAAAGCTGTAGCCTGTTCGGCAATGCCAATGATGTGGTGAAATGCTCCATTCAAGTCAGTGGCAACACAGGCGCAGTGGCCATGCAAATGGATGCGCTGTTTGACGCCACCCAAATGCAATTCACCGGTGTCTCGTGCGCAGGCAGTGATGATTGCCAAAAATTGAGCAGCGGTCATGACGTGAAAGTCAAAGACAGCACCAACGGCAAAGACGGTAAATTAAAATTGCTGGCGTTTTCCGCTGCCTCTCTCGAGCCTATGGCTACCGTTGATGGCACTTTGGTGGAGTTAAACTTTAAGCTGGCACAAACCATTGCCGAAGCCGATGCACAAAACGTGTCTCTGAGCAATGTGATTTTCTCCAGCGATAAAGGTCAGGCCATCCCGAGCCAAATCAAAGACGGGGTGATCACACTGCAATAAGTACATCGCATTTTCAATGCCAAATTACGCCGGTGTTCTTTTTTGAATGCTGGCGTTTTTTTTTGAGGGGAGCATCAATAGCACTTCGAGAAGTGAACCATGAAAAAGCCATGTTTCACTTTGGGCCAGGTTGATTTATTGAGGGACGCAAAGGGGTTCATGAACACCTAAGCCATCGAAGGTGTCCACCGGAAAAGCGTTCCAATTATCACTGTTCCAGGAGGTATTTCCATGAAAAACATCGGTGATGCGGCGGATGGTGTGATCTACGGTGGTGGCTTCATCCAAATACCAGCCGTACTCGTCGACGCTTTCATTGGTGCCACCCACCGTATCGATAAGTTGGTCATCATAAAACAAAGCGATGGATTCATCACCATCGAATGACAAAGCCGTTCCCGATGTGGTCAAATCACAAGTGCTGCCTAAATCAAGCGATAAGTCGTCGTGGCAAACAACCAAAGTATCGCCTGATGCAAGTGCGCCCACCAAATTGTATGCATGCCCAAAAGTTGTGGCCGAGGATCGAATTCGCAAATCATACCCGGTTAAAATCACATCAGTCCCGGTGGGGTTATAGATTTCAATGGCCTTGTTGGTTTCCGTGCCCTCAACCACTTCTGAAATAAACAACGAACGCGTGCCGTGAAAGGTGTGGACACCCATTTCGTAATTGCTCGGGCAATCCTCCGAATTGCCGTTGTCGTCCAAACAATCTAAAACGCTCCACTGCATGCGACCCACCTCCCAATCGAGCACCCCGCGATACACATTGGGCTTGCGAATCAAAATTTCGTATTGGGTCACCCCTTCTCCCATACCGATGGACCAACCGGATGCAGGGCTTTCGCCTTCCACACCGATGCGATCGACGACCTCTTCACCCTTGTATAACGCCACGGCGTTACCCCCATAAAAAGTCAAACCATCAGCGCTGTCAAAACCACCATTCCCCATCGTCCACAGATTGATACAAGTGGTAGAAAAAGCCCCGTAGCAGTAGGCTTGGGAGGTACCTGCAGGCAGGTAACCTTGTAAGCTGGTTTTCATTTCATTAATGGGGTTCGAGCCATTGGCGCGACGAATGGAATACGTGCTCAAATCCACCGTTTCATCAGTGGGGTTAAAAATTTCGATGCCCCGGTAACTGCCACTCATATGCACATACTGTGAAATGAAGAGTGTGGCCTCACCGTTGTAACAATCAGGTACGCTGGTGTCTTCGACCTCATCGCGACAGCCATCACCATCCACGTCGCTTGCTCCATTCGAGGTCCAGTTCAGTTCGCCCTGGGCGCAACCATCGTCGGCATCTATCACCCCATCATTATCATCATCGGAATCAACGTCATCACATTGCCCATCGTCATCATAATCATCACAGGTCACCGAAACGCCCGCATCTTGGGGTTCGGGCGCAGATGAGCCCTGAGAGCCACCATCACTGCTTGAATGTGAAGACGAGCCGGCATCGCTTTGAGGCGATGGCTCTTCGGTTGGGCCCGCGTCGTCGGGAGTGACCGGTGGGTTGGGTGGCGGTACGCCCCCATCAGAGGTGAGCGGTGTGGAACCAGGCCCAGCATCAGCAATCGATGCGCCTGCATCAGTTTTTGAAGATGGCGCTGGAAGCCCAGAGGGTGAGGTTTCTCCTGGGGCGACACATTGGTCACTGATGCACGTCCAATCGTAAGGGCAATCAACATCGCTGCCACATGGCGGGTTGATTCTTTCGTAATCCACGGACAAGCAACCCAAACAACCTACCGCTAACAAGTATGCCCATCCGCGAAACAGCATTTATTCATTCTCGCTTTCTGCGCCAGGCCCAAACAACAAAAGCACCCCCGCTGCTAAGCTCAAGACCCCAGCTCCAATGAATACGGGGGAGCCCACATAAGCGGTCAACACAGATTCGCGCTCGCTCTTGGTACTGGTGGCAGAGTTCATCACAGATTCAAAAGAAGTATAGCCCCAACCGCCGTATGCCGCAGCCCCCAGGCCTACCGCCATCAACCCTGCGCCGCCCACCAAAACACCGAGGGAGCTCTTCGGTGCCGATGTTTCATTGTGCGTGGCTTGCGTTCCTGCCGACGAATGGGGCGGAGCGGCAGATGGAGGGACAGCCCTCTCTTGTTTGGCCATGACGGTATTGGAAGATGTCTCCTGGGGCGGCAGTGGGCTACCCCGCTCAACGTGGGTGTTTTTCAACAGCTTTTGGATGGCCCAGGGTATGTCATCCATCAATGCATCAATATTTTTCGATCTTAAAGTCACCCGCCCGAGGGCTTTGGCTTCGGAAGAGTCAAATAAGTTGAGCGCCAGCAACACCGAGCTGCCCACCTTCCCCATTTCACCGAACACCACATAACGCGCACCGATGGCCCCAGCCAGTTCAGCCAGGCACGAATTGTGTTGGTCACAACCCATGGCTTGTTTTTCAGCTTCCAGCTCCACCATTTGTCGCATGTCAGCCCCAGTAAGAATTTCAAAACCGGGGTATTCAGATAACTCGCTGCTGATCACGTTACTAACCAAGCCCGTGAGATCGCTTTCAATGCGAGTGGCTTTGAGGTCCATGATCAACATGCGCAAGGGCTCGGCATGGGATTGGGTGGTAGGCATGAGCAAAAACAAGCCAAACCAAAGAGAAAAAAAAGACGACCGCCGCATTCAAAAACCCGTCATTACCGGTGATGTCCCTTCTGCCTGGGTCAAAGCACCGCCACATGGTTGCACCTCAGCAATATATCAGCTGGCACTCACAGGCCCAAACGCTGCCTCCTTAAGCATTTTAAACGCCCTAGGCCTCTGTTTTCAAACGCCTTTCTCCCCTGTGATGCACGTCACAGGCTCAGGGCAACCCATGGAGACCCCGCTCCGATAAATGAGTATCAACTTTTTGACCAAAGGACCGTTTCCCATGTCCAACATCAGCAAATCATCATTCGTTAACACCCTCAAATATGGCGTCGACCTCAAAAAATTAGACCTCGATGAAGGCCTCACCCAAAAGGGCGTCAACAAAGCAGACATTCAAAAACTCGACACCAACAACGATGGCATCATCAAAGGCCGAGAGCTGCACGGGCTCTTCAAGCACGTGGACGGTTTTGATAAAAACGGTTCCGGCAGCAGCTTTGCCACCGACCAAACGGGCGGCATTCTTTACGGTGCACTCAAAAAAGCAAAAGTAGAAGGCCCCTACCACGGCAAAGCCATCTCCAAGGCCGCCACCGAACGCGCCAACAATGATGCTTCAGGCTACGCCTACGATAACGCCCCCACCAGCCCACTTCCAACGTTGTCTGGAAACAAAAAGCCTGGCACCACCCGACCGCGATGGCTCAAAAACAACAACAAGTGTAACCAGTTCGTGGGCGATGCACTCACCGATGCGAAAATGGAAATGCCCACCTTCACCATGAGTGACGGCAGCAAGCACTATGTGAATGCAGAACGACTTCCCAACTACCACAAGCACTTTGATCGCATCACCGATGTGAAAGATCTCAAGCCGGGTGACGTGGTAGTAAAAGATTACCCTGAACGAGGTGAGTCCACCGCGCACACCGAAGTGGTCACCGCTGCCGACGCGAAAAAGAACCTCATCAAGACCACTGGTGCTCACAGCGATGGTGCCTATGAAAAAGATTGGTCTGACCTCTTAGATGGTGCTAAATACGACCCTGCCAAACGCGGATGGAAAACATCCGATGGTGACATGGTGTATTTGTTACGCCCCATTAAAAAGATGGACGACTAAATCATTTTGCCCAAATATTATTTGACCTTTGTTCTACTGATTGGCCTCTGTGCCTTGCCTCTGTGGGCAGGGCCACAGCTTTCAATCAATGACTTGGTGAAGCGATCGACAGCGGTGGCCAAAGTCACCGTTCATTGGGATTTAACACACCCCAATCAGCCCGCCCAAGTCACCGTGGATGACTGGCTTCAAAAACCTTCAGCTGAGGTCATGGCAAAGCTTCAAGAAGACCCCGCTCTGCAGCAAAAATGGTTGGGGCTGTGCCTGCCCGATGGTCAGATGCTAAGCCGCTGGGTCACGCAATACCGTCATTTTGGCAAAGACAACATCCAATTGTGGCAAAATGCTTTAAAGACAGGTTCGGTCACCCAAATCGTGTTCTTTAAACCCTCACCCGTGGATGGGGTATTTAAACCCACCTGCGAAACCGAATCGCTGCTGGCGCGCCATTGGTCCACCCACCCCCAATTTAGCCAATACGAAAAGACGGTTGTCGCGACACTTCCCCAGCCCAAACCACCGCAGGCGCCTTTAAAGCCCGCGCCCAAAAAACAAACTCCGCAAAAAGAAAATGCGACGCCTCAAAAACAAAAAGGCTGCTCGTGTCAAAGCAGCCGTTAAGTCACTGATGGTGGGTACAACCCCCTACGAAGTCCAGTCGAGAACCACTTTGCCCGATTGACCGGACAACATGGTGTCAAACCCCTGTTGGAATTCATCGATGCTGTACTCGTGGGTGAGAATAGGGCCGATGTCCAAACCACTTTGATACAGGGTGGCCATTTTGTACCAGGTTTCAAACATTTCCCGGCCGTAGATACCTTTAATTTCCAGTCCCTTAAAAATCACATCGTTCCAATTGATTTGGGTGTCCGAGGGCGGAATGCCCAACAGCGCCACACGGCCGCCATGGTTCATGGCGTCAAGAAGCTGACGAAATGCGATGGGGTTGCCGGACATTTCCAAACCCACATCGTAGCCCTCTTTCATGCCCACATTTAGCATGGCCTCTTTGGGGGAAATTTTCGTGGGGTCAATGGCCAAGGTGGCGCCCATCTTCCGCGCCAACTCTAGACGGTAAGGGTTTGGATCGCTGATCACGATGTGTCTTGCGCCCACCCGCTTTGCGATGGCCACCGCCATGCAACCAATAGAGCCTGCGCCTGTGATCAACACATCTTCACCCACCAAATCAAAAGACAAAGCGGTGTGCACGGCATTGCCAAAGGGGTCAAAAAACGCGGCGATTTCATCTGGAATGTCGGGTGGAAGCTTGAAGGCGTTGAATGCGGGGATGACCAAAAATTCGGCAAAAGCCCCCGCACGGTTCACACCAACCCCGACGGTATTGCGACACAGGTGCCGACGACCAGCCCGACAATTGCGGCAATACCCGCAAGTGATATGCCCTTCGCCCGACACGCGATTACCAATTTCAAAACCGGCCACTTGATCGCCCATGTCCACCACTTCGCCCACAAATTCGTGGCCCACCACCATGGGAACAGGAATGGTTTCTTGCGCCCACTCATCCCATTTGTAGATATGTACATCGGTGCCACAAATGGCGGTTTTGCGAATCTTAATCAACAGATCGTTGGGCCCAAATTCTGGCTTGGGCACATCCTGCATCCAAATGCCCTCTTCGGGCTTGGCCTTGACCAGCGCTTTCATGAAATCACACCTAACTCGCGACCCACCTTGGCAAAACCAGCAATGGCTTTATCGAGGTGCTCTTTGTCGTGGGCCGCTGACATTTGCGTTCGAATGCGCGCTTGGCCTTTGGGCACCACAGGGTAACAAAATCCAATGACATAAATGCCTTCGTTTAAGAGTTTGTCTGCCATCTGGGTGGCCAACTTCGCATCTCCGAGCATCACCGGCACGATGGGGTGCTCACCCGGTAAAATATCGAAACCCAACTTGCCCATTTCGCTACGGAAATAGGCGGTGTTGTCACGTAGTTTCACGCGGAGATCATCGCTGCTCTCCAACAAATCCAAAGCACGAATACTGGTGTAAGCGATCACTGGCGCCACGGTGTTCGAAAATAAATACGGTCGTGAACGTTGACGCAACCAACCTACGATTTCTTTGCGCCCGGAGGTGAAACCACCCGACGCGCCGCCGAGGGCCTTTCCTAAAGTGCCCGTGATAATGTCAACACGGCCCATCACACCACAATGTTCCGCGGTGCCGCGACCCTTTTCACCCACAAAGCCCGAGGCATGGCAATCATCAATCATGGTCAGGGCGTTGTATTTTTCCGCCAAATCGCAAATGGCTTTCAAGTTGGCCACATAACCGTCCATGGAAAATACACCGTCCGTGACGATAAGCTTGGCTTTGGCACCGGCCGCATCGGCTTCTTGCAGTTTGGCTTCTAAGTCAGCCATGTCCGAATTCGAATAACGAAAACGCTTGGCCTTAGAGAGTCGGATGCCGTCAATAATGCTGGCGTGGTTGAGTTGGTCGCTGATGATCGCATCGTCAGGACCCAAAATGGTTTCAAACAAACCGCCATTGGCATCAAAAGCGGAAGGGTACAAAATGGTGTCTTCGGTGCCCAAAAAGTTAGTGAGCCGCGATTCTAATTCTTTGTGAATGTCTTGGGTACCACAAATAAAGCGAACCGAAGACATGCCAAAACCATATTTATCAATGGCTTCTTTCGCGGCCTCTCGTAACGCCGGATGGTTAGACAAACCCAAATAATTGTTGGCGCAAAAGTTCAAGACCGTCCCATCGCCCACACTGATTTCGGCTTGCTGTGCAGAGGTGATAATGCGTTCGGCTTTAAACAAACCTGCATCGTGCAGCGCTTCGGTTTCGCGGCCTAAATTGTCTAAAAATGATCGGTCCATCTGCTTGCTCCTGCCTTGAGGTTACGGGGATTCCCTAAACACGAATGGAGCCTAACGTCTTAAAAACAAGGCTCAAATACCTTCGGGCAAGTTTTTTACCTTTGTAAATTAGTCACTTGCAACGTTTTTGACGCAAAATCACCTGAAGCCACAGCCAAGCCCCTCAACGACAAAGCTTATTGCGGGGCCCCTAACCTGTGCTACCCTCCCTTCTTTCGGAGGTCCCATGAACTTGAAGCGCTTTTTGATTTGTACCTTATCCTCAATTGTTTTGCTGGGATGCCCGGCCACCAGCGAGGATGAAGACATCAATGAAATCCCGCCAAAAGAAAATAATGAAATGCTAGATGCCGGTGAAGTGGGCATCTGCACCTTACCCGCCGAAGCAGGTCCGTGCGAAGCTGATTTGCCGCGGTTTTATTTTAATGCCAGCACGGGTCAATGTGAATCTTTCTCCTACGGCGGGTGCGAAGGCAATGCCAACAACTTTGAAACCCTCGAAGCGTGCGAAGTCGCGTGTGGTGCCGCAACTCACCTCGACGCTGGCGAGCCTCCAGCCAATGAGCCTGAAGATGCAGGCGGCAGTCCAACGCAAGAAAACAGTGAGGATGCAGGCCCAAACAACATCACCGAAACATCCGATGCGGGCCATAACACCCCCGCGGCTGATGCTGGCACGGTGAACATTTGTGCTCTGCCTGCCGAAGCGGGCATGTGCATGGCTGCTTTTCAACGTTTCTATTTTAACTACGACACCGGGCAATGTGAATCCTTTCTTTACGGTGGATGTGGTGGTAACGCCAATAACTTTGAAACCCTCGAAGCGTGCGAGGCCGCTTGTGGCACATTGGTCTCGTTGGATGCCGGTAATGTTGAAGTCCAAACCGAAAACTCAGATGCCGGCACCTTGGCCTCAAACACCTGGGACTTCGTTTCTTTTGGGGGCTGTGGCGATGTTTTTATTCACGGTAAAAATGCAGACGACACCGTTGGGTTGGCATTCACCGACGGATTAAACCTAAATCTGGCAGAAATGGCCCATCAAGCAGGCACCGATACTTACACCTCAATCTTCGATCTCGCAGTGAGCCCCGACAGCCTCACCATTACCGAAGGCACCAACGTGACCTATGAGTCTTGTAATGACGCCTTACTCCCCAACATTAACGTGAGCATCACACGAACCTGGAAACCCATTTCAGGAACAGCCACCATCACCATCACCCCTGACGGTGAGCCCACTGCATGGGGCACTTATCCGGCCAATGCCGTTTTGGTTTTGGAAGATGTGGTGCTCTCGCCCACCGATGATGATTCGGTCACGGTCTCCCTTGAAAACATGACCATCACTGCGGCGGTGGGTTGGCTGCCTGGTTAATATCCCCGACTGCCACTGGTGAAGTCCTGTAAGGCCGCGCAGACTTGAACCGGTTTTTGGTTAAAACATTGGCCTGTGTGAACCGAACAAATCGCTCCTTCGCGTAACAGCCGTGCAAACCCTATGCATTCAAGGGCGGCCTCGCCTAAGAATAAAATCATTGTTTTCAGCACCTTACGAGTCCCTTAACCACTTGCCGTACCGGCTCAGCTGTCGTGCCCGCGCATCGAGACTTCATTCTCAACCCAAATCAGTTTTTTTTATGCCTGTTTAGGGTCAAATCCGGGAATTTCTCAAAACTTGGTGCTACCCTTTTAATGTATTTGGGAGCAATTGAAGCGCAATCCGTTCAGAGCCGATTCACCAAGCTCGAACGCGATTATCGAAAGGCAAGAAGGCATGAATACGATTCCATCTCAACTCATCAAACCATTTCTGACCATCGCTTGTTTGGGCATCAGTCTTATGGGCGGGCAGGCCGCACAAGCCTCGACTTGCGCGAGCGGGACTTATGAAGTCAGTGTCTATACCCTTGACACGTCAGGCAATGGCGTGGTGGGCTCGGGCAGTGTTCAAGATGCCTCGGCCACTTCCGTGCAAGACCTCACCGCGGTCACGGGCGCCTTTGATGCATACGAAATATGTCTCGCGGCAGGGGATTATACTTTTAACTACCAACTCTCTACATCCACAGAATGCAACGACATATCGGGCTGGGCGGATTCTTATGGCGATGGTTGCTCAACCTATAACGACTATTGGTGCAGTGTAGCAGAAGACTACGCAAACGCCGACGGGGTAGACGCTCAAGCTGCATGCTGTGTATGCGAAGGCGGTGGCAATAATACCACCCTACCCCCCGCCGCTACCTTCAAATTCGTGGTGACCAACGCCGTGGGAAAAACGCTGGCCTCCGGTAACTCTGCGGACACCAGCGCGACGTTCGCCGAAACTTTCACGGTGACACCGGGTTGTAACAACCCGGCGGCCACCAATTACAACACTGCCGCGACCCACAACGATGGCTCCTGCGAATGTGCAACGGGTGATGCCACCGACATGACCATCACGCAAGTGGACACTGGCGGCAACGGAAACGCGGGGCTGAATGATTTGAGCGGTAGCTTCATTCTGGGCAATACCCTCACCCTCGCCGAGTTTTGGCCCTGGGAAACAGCACTCACCAACTGTACAGACACGCCCGGCTTTGAAGACTACTTCGGAGACACCTGTGTAACATGGTATGATACTAATCCCTCTGGTTACTGTGGCTCTTCGGCAGATGTCTACACCAATTCAGACGGTGTCAGCGGCAACGACGCCTGCTGTTCTTGTGGTGGCGGAATAGGCGACCCTACCCAAAACGTGGTAACTGTTAACACTTGCCCTGCTGATGCGAACTATTCGTTGAGCTATACCTCTGATTTGAATGCCAGT
>MDTD01055668.1_pt1 | contig 22758 bp, 16 predicted proteins | sample 811221 | NCBI WGS metagenome assembly MDTD01 (sample SAMN05326646, study PRJNA326480) | marine metagenome | isolation source: seawater | place: Pacific Ocean: South West | collected 2011 | reverse complement strand
GGTTTTCAGCTGCACAAGCAGCATTGAATAATTAAAAAACCCCGATAGAGGTGTTTCATACTCAAACTTACAAAAGATTATATAATCCATACATGCGGGAGTTGTGATGGAACGGATACGGGGCTTAGTTATACCCCAGTTATACCTCAAACGGTTATACCTTTATGTGTAATCGTGATTAAAGCTGATTAGTTCTGAAAAAACAAAAGCCTCTCGGTTAAAAGAGGCTTATCGTCTGATTTTAGAGGTTTCCCTCGTGTCGGGGTGGAGAGATTCGAACTCCCGACCCCCTGCTCCCAAAGCAGGTACGCTAATTGAGTATTTAACCTCAGTAATTACTCTAAAATCTTTTGTTGTGTCCACTTTGCCAGTTTTGGGTTATTTATAGCTGAATATGTTAGATGGTCAATTTTTTCCTCTTAAATAATGTTTTAAAGAAAAATTTATGTACTATTTTTTAACCTTTCTTAAAAATTCTTGCACCTTGTTTTTTATAAAGCTGTCTCATGCCAACTTTTTCAAAAACTTTTTTGTAGTCTCTTGGAAAATGGCGATCTGAAACCCAAAACTCATCTTCAAAGGTTATAATATAACCTCTGCATATTCGTGACATGTGCTCAAAAATCCACTCACTCTTCGGGTGAATGTGCTGGAGGACAGCCATAGTATAGATAACATCTATAGACTTATCATCAATATTAATAATTGCATTTTCAACAGAGTCATTAATGATTTTTGAGTTTTTATAACAATCACCAAATGAACGTTCAAACTCATTCAAAGCATTTTTACTTATTTCAATTCCAAATAAATTCTTATAGCCTTCAGAATATAAGTGGCTAAGATTTCGCCCTGCATTTACTCCTATTTCCAGAATTTTTCCGTCAGTTGTAATTAGTTCTTTTATTAGCGAGACCATATTTTTTGAATTTTTGTGCCCTTTTTGATTGATTACATATGATTTAGGATTGTTATGACCATCATTAGGCTCTTTCCAATAATCATGAATGACATCAAGATTTTTTCTGTAAAAGAGTTTTTGTCTGCACTGTAAAAAAAAGATATACAAAGACCTTATAATATTTTTTAAAAAATTCATTTATTTTCCTATTGAATAATAAAATTTAGATAGATAACGCAAAAAATTAACATAAAATAATAGTTAATACCTTCTTTATTGTGCATACAATCATTTTACACTTTAAATGATAAATCCATACACGCAAGAGTTTGATGGAACGGATACGGGGCTGTGTCCACTATTGGTATATATTGCGATACAATACTTAACACAAAACAAAAGCCCCTCTAAAAAGAAGGGCTTTGTATCGATAATTGAGGATTATCCTCTGACGGAGTGGAGAGATTTGAACTCCCGACCCCCTGCTCCCAAAGAATAAGTCAATTGATCTATTTACACTAGGTGAAAGTCTTAAAATATTTAGCTGTGTCCCTCATTGTGTCCTCAAATTCTATAGTTGAAATGCTTATCTGTAAATAAGTAATATTTTTGTTATAAAATTGTTTTAATCAATTTTATGATAATAATAAACATATGAATTATGCGTACTAATATTTTTATATATATAGGTTCTACTTTTTCTCTATTATTTGGACAATTAACTTTTACTGTAAATGAAATATCCCTAAATGCTGATGCATCAAAAGATGTGTTCGCTGTAGATATGGATAAAGATGGAGATATTGATGTTTTATCGGCATCAGACTATGATGACAAAATCGCATGGTATGAAAACAACGGCAAACAAAGTTTTTCCACACATAACATTGATACGAATGCCGATGGAGCAAATGCGGTCTATGCATTAGACCTTGACAATGATGGCGATATCGATGTTTTATCAGCCTCTGATAATCATGATAGAATTGCTTGGTACGAAAATGATGGTAGTCAAAGTTTTACCCTACACAACATAGATACGAATGCCGATGGAGCCTATGATGTATATGCGATAGACCTTGATAATGATGGAGATATCGATGTTTTATCAGCCTCTGATAATCATGATAGAATTGCTTGGTACGAAAATGATGGTAGTCAAACTTTTACCGCACATAATATAGACACCAATGCTGATGGAGCTAAATCAGTTTATGCAATAGACCTAGACAAGGATGGAGATATGGATGTTTTATCAGCGTCAGATAATGATGATAAAATTGCTTGGTACGAAAACAATGGTATTCAAAGTTTTACTACTCATAATATAAACACAAATGCCAATGAGGCATATGATGTTTATGCAATAGATCTAGATAATGATGGGGATAACGATGTTTTATCAGCATCATACAAAGATAATAAGATTGCTTGGTATGAAAATGACGGTAGTCAAAGCTTTACTACTCATAATATAGATAATGATGCAGATGGAGCAAATGAGGTTTATGCAATAGACCTAGACAAGGATGGAGACATGGATGTTTTATCAGCGTCATACAAAGATGATAAGATTGCTTGGTATGAAAATGACGGTAGTCAAAGTTTTACTAAAATCAACATATCTGTGAATGCTGATGGCGCAAATTCAGTCTATGCTATAGATCTAGACCAAGATGGGGATATCGATGTTTTATCAGCCTCTGAAAATGATGACAAGATTGCCTGGTACGAAAATATTTTAATAAACGACACACCTGTTATCATGGCAATAAGAGATACAATAATCAACGAGGATGAAACTTATTACGATACGCTCAGAGCTACTGATAAGGAAAATAATGCAATTATTTATTCAATATTTTCACCTACAAATGATGTAACAGTCTTTGTTGCTGATTCAATTCTTACTTTAACACCCAATGCAAACTGGCATGGAGTAGCTAACATTAAAGTTTATGCTTCAGATGGATATTCAAAGGATTCAACATCATTTAAGCTAGAGGTATCTCCTGTACAGGATGCGCCAACAGCTTTTGAATGGGTGAGTAGCGTTTTAGATACAATTAATATCACTCAAACAAATCTTAATGACATTTATATCCTTAAATGGGGTACTAGCACTGATACTGCTGATGGTGAATCAATCACTTATCTTATCTATGCAGGAACAGGTATTTCTCCAAAAGAACAAATATATGATACAACCATTACATCGCTATTAATTCCCTATCAAGAATTCTTACAAAAGACATTTGAACAAATCCCTATTTTGCCAAGGGCGACAGTAAATTTTAGTGTAAGTGCTACGGATGGTATAGACACTGTAAAAATAACAGGAGATGATAGAGTCGTGCTTGTTGACCGTTATGAATACCTCTCAATAGAAATGGAAGGCATACTAGCTGAGTTTGCCTTACATGAGAATTACCCTAATCCTTTCAATCCAAATACAACACTCCGCTTTGACTTGCCATATTTAAGCGATATCACCTTAACCATTTATAATACGCTAGGGCAAAAAGTAAAAACATTCAATATAGAAAATAAACCAGCGGGTTACCATTCAGTCATTTGGGATGCTACTAATGATTATGGTGATCCAGTAAGTGCAGGACTATACTTGTACCAATTACAGTCTAAAGACTTTGTTAAAGCGCGTAAGATGATTTTGCTTAAGTAGTCCCTTATTGATATATGATGGGATATGATACGATACTTAACGCAAAAAAAAGCCTCTCAAAAATAAAGGCTTTGTATCGATAATTGATGATTATCTTCTGTTGGGGTTGAGAGATTCGAACTCCCGACCCCCTGCTCCCAAAGCAAATGGTTCTTTTTTACATATCTATTTATTGTTTGATTTACGAGTACACGATTAAATGTGTGTCCAATAAATCTGTGTCCAAAAAGCAGGGGGCTGTTATTTTATCTTATATGCTATACCTCGACCCCATTTCTCATTAAGATGTCTAGTGGATTTTCTTTTCCAGCTCTAAATGGATCATACTCCATATACCATTTTGATTGGATGGTTCCAAGCATCTGCTTGCCATTGAAGTCTTCTACGAATACAATGAATGGCGGATACCAGTCTTTTTCATTATCACTAAGATATCTATACGAATCCATTAATTCCAAGAATACATTTACATCCTCTTTCGATGTTACCCAGCTTGGCTGCCAAGGGTGTCTGAGATTATCAAGAATATCGGGGTTAATTTCAGGTTTTAAAACTGATGACATAGTGTGTCTCCTTTTTTTATGCTAGTTGACACATCAGGGTCTATAAACGAAAAAGCCGCACATCAGGCGGCCTAAGTTTCCTTAAATGGCACATCTACCGTTTATGGATCAAACCACCGTGCCTCAAGAGGTCGGTTGGCGGGTTTCAATATTGAAACCGCTCCTGATGCTGTTTAAGTTTACAATTAAACCAGTTCGACACCTATGAAAATAATCAGCCTACTGGATATGGAATTTACAGGAACGGTTCGAGGCATAATAACTGAAGAATAAATTAATTTTTAATTTGATAGGCTAAAAAATCGAGGTTCCCATCTTTTATCTCACACTCCCAGATCCTTAAAACCCTCCACCCTTCCTTCTTCAACCTGGAGTTTACTTTCTTGTCTCTTTGAATATTATCTCTGAATTTTTTTTCCCAGAAATCTTTTCTGCTTTTGGGTGTGGATGCATGTTTGCACCCTTCATGCCTGTGCCAGAAGCAGCCATCAACAAAAACGATGGTATTGTATTTTTTTAGGACAATATCAGGATTACCATAAATTTTTTTTAGGTTTTTACGAAACCTAAACCCTTTTCTGTGTAAAAAAGATCTGACAAAAATTTCAGGTTTGGTGTCCTTACCTGAAATTTTTGACATATTAATGCTTCTTGCTTGGGCTGATAATGAATCTGCCATCCCACTATTGAAAGTTGCTTAATGTATTAACTATATAATTTGAAAAAAGTTTTTTATAACTAATAATGATATTGCTCGAAGAATAGTGGTCAGTGTCACTAATAAGTTGTTCTGGAATGACTAGGGTGATTTGATTTTCCCTCATTTTGTTTAGCGCATTCTTAGATATTTTGTCATCTATAGTTGCAAGCATGAATCTGTATCCACGCGCACCTTCTGTGGCAACCTGCCTCCATCGCTCCCTTACAGTTCTCTTGGCTGTGATAACCAGACAATCCTGTGGTGTGTTATGATAATCATCAATGCCTGGTATTATGAAATCTGGCCTACCATCAACCTCAGGTTGAAAGGAAAATGGAATGCTTAGCTTATTAAAAAAATTGTATAAAATCTTTTCAAAAGTTTTTCCAGCTCTGGACTTTCTCGCCTGGGAAAGCGAAAGCGTGAATGTATTTAATTCAGAATATCTGCTTGATATTACTTCAAGTAGTCTATCATTGGTTACCGCTCCAATGTCGATTTCATTTTCAAAATATTTCTTTATTGCCCTGGAAGCTTCCTTCTCTTCATAGGACTTATAATCCTCGTAAATCCTATCGTGGACACGAATGATAAGATCATCAATGTTTTCAACAAGATCATTTTTATTGTAACCACTGACAATTTTGTTAAATGAGCTGGCAATCAACTCATCCTGATCAGGGCTTTTGTAGAATTCTTTTATGATAATGATTATTTAATTTTTTATAATCTTACGTTAATCAATTCGAACGAAAGGAAATTTGGTACTGTATCCTCTTATTTTGTATCAGTGACTTGTATTCAGGGTAGCTCAATAAAATATATTCTTCAAGAACAGTATGCACAATACATAATCTATAGTTATCAATCGAGCGGAAAAGATCCTCCTCGTTTTTGGTAAATCCAAAAAAAACTCCATACGGTAGCTTTCTTACGCTCTTTGATCTGGTGGTTTTAATTTCAATGAGTGAAAAATCTTTTTTTGATTTTACCTTATCGATCGAACCTACGTTTAAAATTACCCCATCAATACTTCTACTGTATTTTCGATAGTCTATACCAAGGATTTCGTAAAGAAATCGTTTTTCGTTTGGCGTAGGAACCATGAAATTTTCAATTTTAGAACGAAGAAATCTTATTCCTGCCTTCTCAGTATTTAGATTGCGTATATTTTGTTCTCTGGGCATAATTCACTTCTCCAATACCTATTATTAAGATTTTTAGGAATTTGATTTCTGGTTATCGATCAATTTATTTTAAAGTTTTCAATTGATCAACAACACTTTTCGCAATGAGTGTTGCTACAGGAACTACAACAGAATTGCCAAACTGCTGGTAGGCAGAGGTATCAGAGATTATACCTTCAAATTTATGCGATTTTGGAAAACCCATGAGATTGGAACATTCTCGCGGAGTAAGTCTGCGTGGAATTTCTTTTTTTCCTCTGCTAATGAGCGCCTCTGCCCCATCCTTATAATATCTAGCGCTTATTGTTCTGGTGTGATTATCAATACCAGGCTCAATTAAACCATATCCAAATCCGTTTCCAGCTGCTTTATGTTTTTGCTTGTATTTTTGGAGGTAGCTCCAGAGGTTTGGTGTAAGGACATATTTTTTATCAGGGTCAGATTCTAGAAAATTAACAATGTCATATTTTTTTTGCTTTACCTTTGGGAAAATGAATGTATGACCAAGGTTTTTTCTAAATCCAATGATAAAAATTCTTTCTCGATGTTGAGGAAGAAAATTTTTTGCATCAATAATCTGTGGCTCAGGAACGGTATATCCAAGCGATGTTAACGATTTCATAATGGTTTTAAAAGTATCACCCTTATTGTGAAATTTAAGATTTTTCACATTTTCCAGAACAAAAGCATCTGGTTTCCTCTTCTTTAAAATCTTTAAAATTTCAAAGAAAAGAGTACCCTGGGTCTTATCCAAAAAACCGTGTTTTCTGCCAAGGGCATTCTTTTTAGTTACACCAGCAATTGAGAAAGGCTGACAGGGGAAACCAGCAACGAGAATATTGTGTTTGGGTACTTGGAAATTTTTTGCTTCAGTATATCTTTCAATAGGTCCCAGTGCCAGATAGTTCTCCGATCCACGATAATTTTTTAAATATATTAAATTACAGTCTCTATTAAAATCATTTGCAAAAACACATTCTGCCCCTGCTTTTTTAAAGGCCCTGTGAAACCCTCCTATTCCAGAAAAAAGATCGATATATGTGATTGGCATATAAAAATTAACCTATTTAACATTGTTAAATTAGTAAGTAAAATATTCGGCGGGAAATAAAAAACCGAAAAAAATATTGTTTATTAAGCATAAAATATTTATTTCGGTGGGAAGCGTTTAATTATAATATGCGATTATAAGCCAAATTTGGTCATTACATCCTCCCAGTCGGCAAAACCCCAATCCTCAAAACCCTCATAATAGTCGGTAAGCTGTTCGCGGGACTGCATCAGGAAATCCTTAACGAGTCCTCCCCTGCGCCCCAACCTTTTAAGACATAATGCAACCTTGAAGTAGCATTCACCGTATTTGGGTTTTTCATCAATGGAGGAGTCGGCGTTTAACTCTTCAACCCTTTTATTTTCAAGGTGAATTTTCGTCATGAACATCTTTAATGCCTTTTGATATTCACTCTTTCGCATGAGACAATCTCCAATTTTCTCATAACTAAGGAAGTCCGATGAAGTTGCTGCTGAAAAAAACAAAATTGCGTGATCAAAATATTCATCTTCATTTGTTTCAACGCCTTTTTGATATAGCGACAAACCAATCGTATAACAATGATGAATTTCTCCTTTTCTGAGAGCAGTCATTGGAGCAGAAATTTCTTCCATGGAATTTAGCAGATCGGATTCACTGACGGTTTTATAAAGCATCTCTGACATATTCTCAATGCTGGTAAATTTTGAGTTCAAGGAAACGGGGTTGAAGTCTTTGAAAAATTCTTCAATACTCTGTTCCTCCTCCATGTTTTCCGAGCCTTCGTCCTCCGTTGATTCTTCAGGCTCAACTCTCCTTTGTTCAAATTCATCCTCTTCTATAAAAAGAATATCATCGTTAAACAGCGTAACGGGAAGCGGTGCCCAGAATCCATCGGCCGCATAGGGGGTGTCAACTATATCAATATAAATTTCTGTGGCTCTGAAACTGTAAAATCTGATCGCATACCATTTTCTGCCTGCAAAGCTGACTCGTTTATAGTAGATCTTTTCTATTCGCTCCTCATGCCATACCAGATTAAGCAGCTGAAGATGTGCCATATCGTCAAAATGGATCTCGCTGTTTAATTTTTGTCCTAATTCAAGCGAAGGCTCAAGAAAAGCGGCAGGAATAACCGTCAGGCCATTGTTACCAGATATTCCAACTTGCTTCACATAGGCCACCTCCTCACCAGAATCGTTTAAAAGCGGTTTTCCACTATCACCAGTAGTTGCATATTCAACCTCGATTAACCAGGCGCGTCTGGGTTTGACATTTTGATTTAGATATTTAGCCATTTGAATAAAAAATTAACCTTCATTCACATTATCAAGCCTCAAATTAAAAACCAACTACTTATTTAATTATACGTTAAATTTTTGTTTATTTACGTTCACTTAAATTTTTTATAAATGTGAGGATTTTTAATTGTCCTATAATTTTATACAAAACATTTCGCTCGGCAATTCCGAACAGGCTGGTACGGTCCACCCTCTTTCGATTGAGAATTCCAGGCTATTAGAACGTACAATTCAGCAGCGCAAAAGATTGGCGATACTGCTCCCCGTAAAATATTACAGCGCATACTGGGCTTCTGTAATATCCGTATTTCATCGAATACACAATAAATATAATGATGAGGTCAACATTGGTAAATACGATTACGGGCAAAAAATTCTAATAAACGATTCTGCCATAGCCAGTTTTTCCAGCCTTACCCCAGATGGCAATCTTTCTGTTGAAACCAGTGACGCAACCATTACCATAAACAAATCCTTTCACGGCAGCCTTAGATCCATCGATACAAAAAAACCGTTATCCAAGACCCAGAAGGTGATGAAAGCGCTCAGTGAGGCGTCTGCAGTTCAGAATCCCATTGATGACATTCTTCATATTAATTCCATGGGCGACACATCTTTTTTTAGGGAGAAATCATATTTTGTAGGAAAAGGGGTTTCAAGCAGGGAATTTTTTGAGACAAGAAATCTCAACGGCACCTCTATTGATAATATAATAAATATAGGAAGCATCACCGCATCTGGCGAAGAGGTTCCCTTCAGGTCTGGTCAAAAAACCGATTTCAATCTTCTGGTCTCATCCAGTCTTCAGGCCTTTGCGAGCTACTTTAGGGAGGATCGGGAAAACAGAAAAGGAAGTCTCGTTATCGATGGTCTCTCCCATATTAAAAAAGACGTGAACACGTTTGTTTATATGATGGAGCGGAACTGGCTTCCAGTGACAGTATTCTGCGATCATTCAGATATTGAATCTCTTGAACTCCTTGAAAAACAACATTTTAAATTCTGGCACTGGTCTGGCAAAATTCTGGAGAATCATAACAAAAATCATCAGAGACACTCCTATTTTAAATCCCTTGGTGATGCAATAGAGAAAAACAGTGCTCTATCTTTAACTGAAAAAATATGCTCCTTTCCTCAGCTTTCGGATATCATTGGTCAGTTAAAGAGAGTTGATGATGAAATAACCGATGATAGCATTTTATTAAGAAGCGAATTCTCAAAACTCTTTGGGCTTGCGGTAAATGTATCAAGGCTTATCTTTGTACCAGACTCTGAATACGTAGCTAAATTCAATGAAAAGATCGATCGAATTGAAGATCAGCTGAAAAGGCATTCTATTTTTATCAATCAAAACGCAATGGAGTCTCTTGAGCTTTGCGTTGCCTATCTCCGTGAAATCATAGCCAACCCAAACGCCTTCATCGATCACAAAATCAAATCCATAATGGATGAGATAAGGGAATCTGAAATCAAAAAATTCTATTTTCTGGTTCAGCGCGCTGATGATATTGAAGAAACCAGGGAATTCTGGATGAAAAACAATTATTCATCCGTACATATTGAGGCAGTTTCAGTCACTGATCTACTTAACGACTCAGCGTATGACCACTACCTTGGAAAGAATGTGGGGCTTATTGTATCGGGATGGATGAACCGAACCAACATGCAGAAAATTATTTTTCAACAAACCGCATTCTCGAATATCTCTCTTCATCTTTATGGCTATGAGCATGAATGGTATCAGTACTTCATTGAACACTGGAAAGGATTAATGAAAAAATACACAACCTCGGAAAACCTGTTGGATGAAATGGATATTGAAATGAAGGACATCGAACCTTCATTTTTAACACAAATATCCACAATCACCTCAGCAAAAAAGACGGCAGATATATTTCAATTTGAAACAAGGGTAAACTCCTATGCAAATGCACGCTATACGAGCGACAACAGTCCACTGAGAACAAAGAAGATCCTATTTGCCGCTGATTATTTTATGTACTCAACGGAAACCCACAGATTCTTTGTTGTTAACGAAGACAAATTTGAAAAAACGCATGAAATGAGCGTTGATGATCGCTTGCGTGATAATCTTCACCTAGGGGATAAGATACTGCTCAGTAGTTCAGGTGTGGATCTGCTAACCGATAAGGCGGATGAGTTAATGCGAGAAGAAAACACCTTTGGATCAAGAGAAAAATCCAAGATCTGGAAAAAAGCACTGATGGCAAAATTAATCTCTCTAGATTATAACATGTCTGAGCTGAGAAGTGAGCTCAGCGAAAATGGCTGTGATATGAATATAATTACACTAAAAAACTGGGTTTTTGAGGATTCAAGTATAGGGCCCCAGGATGATCACAATCTTGATATCATTGCCAATGTTTGCAGTGATGATAATTTAAAAAGCAATTTAAATGAGGTCAAAAAATCCATAAAAACAGTTCGAAGCTTTCATCAAAAGGCGGCCTTTGCCATAAAAAGAGATTTTATAGATAACCTATCCTCAATATTTCATGATCAGAGTCATGAGGAAATTAGCGAAAGAGACATGCTGAGCGTATCTCTGGATGAGTACGGCGAAATCATTATCATCAGGATAATGGATATTGAACAGGATCCCATAAATATAGACCCATTGCATGTTAACCGTTTAATTCATGGAGTGGAATGATGGCAAGAATGCTACCTCCCCGCTACGATACAGAAAATATTAATTACGGTGAAAAAATAATTTTTGATGGTTTTAAAAAATCAAAGAATACTGACAGCTGGATCATTCTCCATTCAGTTCTTCAGCAGAAACACATTAAAAATAAATTCGGTGAAATAGATTTTATCGTTCTTGCCCCAGAGCTTGGCATATTCTGCCTTGAGGTCAAAGGGGCAGATAGAATATCAAGGAAAGACGGCGTTTGGACCTATTCCACCGAAACAATCACTGGTCCAAAATCCTACTCCAAGACAGAATCCCCTTTTGATCAGGCACACAACAATATGTTTTCACTGATAGGTTTTATTCGAAAAAAGCTGGGTAAAGAATTTGAAAAATTAAATTACGGGTACGGGGTAATATTTCCACGATTGAAATTTGACAAACGATTGGGTGCGGACGAAGAGGACTTCATGATCTATGATGAAAAGAAGATGAAAACACACACCATAAACAAATATGTCGAGCTCCTTTCAAAAGGTTTTCTATCAAAAAACTCTCGGGGAGAACGTGTTCCAGATGAAGATGACATAGAAAAAGTATGCAGTCTATTAAGAGGTGATTTTGAATTTGTGCCCAGCCACTCCACCCTTCTTTCAGAATCAAGAGATACTGTTAAGAAATTTACAAGAGAGCAATTAAATATTTTTGACAGCCACAGATATAACAATCAGCTGATTATAAGAGGTGGTGCTGGTACCGGAAAAACAATAATCGCTCTGGAAAGCGCCATGAGAGCAGCTTCCGATTGTAAAAAAACACTCCTGACCTGTTTTAATAAAAACCTCGGAGACTGGCTCAAGAGACAGTTTTCAAAGAAACAGCTCAAATATGTTACCGTTGGAAATATTCATGCCGTGCTTTTTGACATTATAGGATTCACACCCGTAAAAAGCTTTAAGGATGAAGCCCCAATGAAGGTTCTTGAAGCCTTGGAGGATGGTAATATACCCACTTTTGATACGCTCATTGTTGATGAGGCGCAGGATCTAATTAATGATGAATATCTTGATATTTTTTCTTTAATGGTAAATGGCGGTCTCAGTAGTGGAAACTGGATGATGTTTGGTGATTTTTTTGCCCAGAGAATATATACAGAAAAAAACGAAGATGAATCCATAGAAGCCATAAAGTCCAAGGCGGGTATAAACATTCCAGAGTGCCGACTGGATAAAAATATAAGAAATGCCAGCGATGTGGCTCTTGCTGCAGTCGGCCTATCAGGTTTGAATGAAAAACCCTTCAGCATTCAGAATAAGACCAGGGTTGGTGTGGAGATCAACTGGTATAAAAATGAAAGTGAACAGATAACTCAAATTAAAAAGGCCTTTAAATATTTCACAAAAAGGAAATATTCAAACGACTCTATTCTTGTTTTATCACCATTTAAATTTAAAAATTCCATCATCAGTAGAATCAAGTCTGATAATCCACTGATTGAGGATATTACTGGCAATCATTCAAGCAAATCAGTTAAGTTTTCAACGATTCATGGCTTCAAAGGTCTTGAGGCTGAGCATATTCTCGTAGTTGATATAGACCAAATAAGCTCTCCAGAGATGATGGAATTATTGTATAACGCTGCCACCAGATCCACATTCTCATTGACGCTTACCATGGACATGAAATTACTTGATCTTTACGGCAGAAGATCAATGAATGCATTCAGGATGTATAAAGATGAAATCTGAGCTTAGAAAAGAGTACATTAAAATTCTTAAGATGGAAGTTGAGGGACCAGAACCCTCCCGCCTCAAAGAGCTTAATCAGTCCAACGGTGAAGAAATTTTAAGACGTGAAACTCCGCTATCTAGATACGGAGCAGGCATTCTCTATCCCCGCGTAGATTCTCTGGAATCCTTTACTAATACTTTATCAGATGGAATAAATGATGACAGTGCCGAGACATCAGACTCCCAAGGTTTTATTGATACCAATGAAGATCTTCAAAATGTGAGTCCTTACGCCCAACCCAAAAGAATAACAGATGAGGAGGATAACGATTCAAATGATGACTTAATAAAAATGATCAACGCGTACAAGCCATCTGCAATGGGTTTAAGTTGCATTTTACCAAAGAATGCTGGAGTTCTAACAGTAGAAATAAACTGCGCTTCATACCTGAAAAAGCATTTTGATTGTCATTATTGCTCAAAAATCGAGGATCCATCAAAAGCAAACTGCAGATACTGCGGAAGCTCAAAGAAGAAAACCAAAGAGGCCTATTTTCGCCTACCGTTAAAATACAGTTTTGAAATTAATGCTGAAGAGCTACTCAATAAGAAGGAGTTTAAAAAAACACTAAAGCCTTCAGACTCGTCTGAAAACTATAAATCTGAAATTGGTTTTCCCAAAGACAGCAAGGGTCTTGATTTATACCTTTTGGTTTCTGATTCAAATAACACCAGTGAAAATGAATATTTACTAAGAATTTCCCTTATCAATAATAACAGCGCCGAAATAGACCATGAAAAAGGATACGCCGATATTAAAAGCGAGGACTGCTTTTTTCAATGCGGCTTTAATATAAAAATTGATCAGAGCTCAGATGGTTTCAGTCCGATCGAAACCCAAAATGCCCTGCACTCTGAGAGAGACATAGCAATAAATAATCTCCTTTACAGAAACAGACCTGTGTTTGCCATAGGTAATGGATGCTCAGCCGATTGGGAAAGTATGGGAAATAAATCGTTTTCCATCAGAACTGAATGCGTCCCCACCTATGAAATGCATAAAATAGATGCGCAGCAGAAAGAAAGATTTAAGGATGTCAGTTTTAATTTTTTAAATCTGAGTGACAAGGGTTCAAAAAAGGAAACCCTGAAAAACCTGAAAAAATTGCCTCAGATTTACGATGCTTGGCTTAGCAAGAAGGATATTGAATCCGATGATCTACCAGAAAAGTTAAAGACTGCTGCAAAAAATAATATTCTACAATGCAGAAAAGCGCTTTCAAGAATAAGGGAAGGTATCAGTATTCTTGAAAAAGATGAAACTGCAATGCGATCTTTCAGACTGATGAACAGAGCAATACTCCTCCAGCATCTTAAGACAAAACAAAAAACTTTAGACTGGAAACTGGTTAAGGGTGAAATATATGATGAGCCTGAGATTAAAGATGAATATGTTGAAATAGATCTTTCTGATAAGACCACATGGCCAGATCTGGGCTATGACCCTGGTTGGTATCCATACCAGTTGGCCTTTATACTTATTAATTTAAAATCAATTACAGATAAGACCTCAGATGAGCGTGAGAATGTTGAATGCCTGTGGTTTCCTACGGGCGGAGGAAAAACCGAAGCCTACCTTGGTCTTATCGGGTTTTCCATTTTCCACAGAAAACTCAAAAACCCCCATTCGCAGGGTGTTATTTCTGTTATGAGATATACCCTGAGACTACTTACCGCACAACAGTTTCAAAGAGCCAGCAGTCTTATTGTGGCCTGCGATTTCATCAGAAACGAAAATCAGAATGAATTAGGCGCAATTCCGATTTCCATCGGCATGTGGGTGGGTCCAATGACCCCAAATACCCGAAAAGATGCAAAGAAAAATGTTTCTGAGCTGATTCAGCAACATGGTAAGGCCGAAAATAGAATGATAATGACAAAATGCCCCTGGTGTTCATGCTCAATGGGCGTTGTTTCCATGTTAAACAGTGAAAACAATATTGAAAAACAAGTCTTTGGGTATCAAGTAGACCAAAAGAGCGTTCGGTTTGTATGTGAAAATTCCAAATGTCATTACAGTTCACTGAAACGGCCGATTCCTGTCTATGTTGTCGATGAAGACATTTATGAGATTAAACCGTCACTTCTTGTTGGAACGGTTGATAAATTTGCCCGCTTGGCCTGGGATAACAGCAACCAAGATTCAATTAACCTTTTCAGACACATCAAGAAGGATCATCAGGATGCCCCAGATCTTATTATTCAGGATGAGCTGCACCTTATTTCTGGACCACTGGGTTCGGTAGTTGGAATGTATGAAACCACAATTCAAAATATCTTCTCATCTAGATATGAGAACCAAACCATCTACCCTAAAATCATTGCGTCGACAGCAACCGTTACAAGAGCTCCCGAACAGATGAATCAACTCTACAATAAAAAATATGACAGTGAAAAGTTTATTTCAGAAATGGTCAACCTTTTTCCCCATCCCGTACTTGATTATGATGATTCATTCTTTGGCAAGGAGGATATCGATCCAGAAAAAAGCAGGGTGTATGTGGGTCTTAATCCATCAGGATATTCCGACCCCAAGACCGCGCAGGTAAGAATCATCTCGAGCCTGCTGCAGGGAACAAAAAGTCTGAATGTTGATGAGGAAAAAGACAGAGATCCCTACTGGACCCTGATGGCATACTTTAACAGCATTCGTGAGCTCAGCGGAGTCTCCACCCTTGTTCATCAGGATATCAAATCTGGGTACATGCCACAGCTTCAGAATCGATTGTATCCAGATGTTTTTGAAAAAATAGGTAAGCTAGATAAGGAAAAAAGCTCAAAGGCTTGGTTAGAATCACCAATAAGAAATATCTTTCAGATTAAAGACCTCGAACTGACCTCGAGACAGACAAATGATATTTCAGAAGCTTTAAAAAGATTAGAAACCTCCTACCCTTCTGAAAATAGAGATATTGTTGATATCTGCCTGGCAACCAATATGATTTCAGTGGGAGTCGATATTTCCAGACTGGGTTCCATGCTGGTTGTTGGTCAACCTAAAACAACTTCTGAATACATTCAGGCTACAAGCAGGGTTGGCAGAAAATATCCTGGCGTTGTTTTCGTATGGTATAATAATTCAAGACCTCGGGATAAATCACATTATGAACAGTTCAGAGCCTATCATCAGAAGATTTATAGCAAGGTTGAACCAACAAGCATCACCCCTTTTAGTAATCAGGTCAGGGAAAGAGCTCTTCATAGTCAAATTTTCATTCTGGCAAAGTATTTTGGATCACGAAATGCGATTGATTTTCCCGATAACCAAACTAGAAAAATCATAAAGCAAATCATTCTTGATAAGGTGGCCGCTACGGATAAAAGTGAATATGAAGATACAGCGCAGAAAATTGAGGATATATTTAATAGATGGGAAGATTTCTCGGAGCTTACAGATTGGGGAAACATGGGGGGAACCGTACCAAGCGCTCAGGAATATTATCTGATGTTTCCCTTTGGCAAGGAGCCGCCAAGCTACATGAAAGATCAGACATTTCGAACTCTTACCTCAATGAGAAACGTTGATGCAGAATGCAAGGGTCAGATTATTGAAAGATATGATGAATTATAATTCAAGGAATAAGAGAAAAAAAAGATGGGATAATATCCAAATAAGAAGAGCCCAGGCAATTTACACCTGGGGTATTGGAAGTACGCTGGATACAGCAAACGGTTATCCAGTAATGTTGGCAGGTCTGGACGCATGGGATGTTATTCTTGAAAGGATAGCCACAAACCCAGAGAAACTTAGATTCAATGACGTTCGACTGCAGAACAGGCTTGGAGTTGATCACTTTGTTCTGCCCTTTGAACATCTTCCTGCAGCAAAATATCGGGGAAGAAATCCAGATAACCATTCTCTGAGCCTACCTTTTGTATCTTTTCCGCAATGGTACTATTGTACAAGTTGCAAGTTGATGGATAAAACAAAAAGTCTTTTTGACAATGTTCAGATGAATTGCCAGGAAAAAAACTGCTACAGGCAGATGGTTCCATCAAGATTTGTCTGTATTTGCGAAGAGGGCCACATTCAAGATTTCCCTTTTGTGGATTGGGTCCATATGAACAATGAAAACGTTTCGGAGGTATGCACTAGTCCAAAATTGAAGTTCTCAGACAGAGGCGGACTTGATTTAAAGGATATTTATATCAATTGTGTCAGTTGCAATTCCTCGCGATCTCTTGCGGGAATGAAGGATGGAATGAGAAAAAACTTTAAATGCAAGGGACACAGGCCCTGGCTTAATGATTTAAATGATCACGAATGTGATGCAGAGCTACATGCAACACTGAGAAATGCAAGCAATGTCCATAACCCGATCATAAAGAAATCAATCTACCTGGCAAATTCTATTAAGGATATAAATCAAAGAGCGGCAGAGGTTGTCGAAGAATACTCATATATGATAAATCCTGGTAGCGATGGAAAGCTTTCCAAGGAAGTTTTAGAGGCTCATTCAGTTGGACTATCAAATATATGCAAGATAGATAAAGAAGAAATAAAAAAAGCCATTATCAGAAAATTTGAATACGAAAGTGAAAACAATGATGATGTAACATTGGACATTTCAGAGGAAGAATATAGGTATAAGGAATTTAAGGCAATCAAAGAAATGCACGAGTCCCTTGAACTGAAACTTGAAAATGCTGGGATTGAAAACTATAAAAATTTTAACTCTGTTCTTGATAATGTCATTATGGTTCACAGGCTTCGAGAAACGATGGCGTACTGTGGGTTTACAAGAATTAGCCCGCCATCAGAAAGTTCAAAAAACACCAAGAAAGCCATGAATCAACTACGGTTAAATCCCTACAAGATGAAAAAGGAAGACAAATGGCTTCCAGCAATCTGGTCAAGGGGCGAGGGAATTTTTATTGAATTCAACAAGGAAAAACTATCTGAATGGTCCAAAAATTCCAATATCAAGAAACACCTTACCCCTCTTCTGTCAAGGTACAGACAGTATTTTGATACATTTGAAAATATCGATCAAAATTTCATTCTGATTCATACGTTTGCACATATACTTGTTAATCAAATTGCGTTTGAATGCGGGTACGGTAGCTCATCAATAAAAGAAAGGTTGTATTTCAGCTCATCAGAGAACAATCCAATGAATGGAGTGTTGATCTATACAACTGGGGATACGGAAGGTTCGCTTGGTGGCCTTGTTAGACTGGGAAGACCTGGAACACTTGAAAATATACTGGAATCAGCTATTGAAAAAGCCAGATGGTGCAGCACGGACCCCGTATGCCTTGACAGCAAGGGACAGGGTCCAGATGGATGCAATCTTGCCGCCTGTTATAACTGCGCCCTCATATCGGAAACTTCCTGTGAAAACGGCAACAGACTTCTTGACAGATCGCTTTTAATTAACCCTGATTTTGGATATTTTAGTGTAGATAAATAAGGTTTATTATCATGTCAAATGCAAGCAAATGGATAGATGTGCCAAGCTTAAACGCTTTGAGCAGAGAACAGCGGGAGGTATACTCCTACTCTCTTGATTCCAATCTCATTATAAACGGTGCAGCTGGAAGTGGAAAAACCATTCTTGCCCTGATGAGGGCCATGCAGCTTGTAAAGAAAAATAAGAAGGTTCTTTTTATAACCTATACCAAAATTCTCCACCAGTTTACCCTTATTGCCGCTCAGGGCCATGGACTTGAAGTTGGTCGTGATATAGATATTGAATACACGTCGGAAATGGCCAAAAAAGTGTTTGGAAGACATATGGCAAGTCTTGAAAATATTAGTGATAGTATGGTGGAAAGATTAGTAAACAAGATGGGTGGTTATGACGCTGTGATAATTGATGAGGGGCAGGACTTTAGCATATCAGTCTTTCAAAGAATTTTTAAGAGACTTGGCGACGTACATACTGTTTGCTGTGATGATAAACAGAGTCTTTATGAAACAGATTTTACCAGAGAGATGGTGCAAAGAGTGTATGAACCTATCAAAGACAAAAATCTTGATTTCACCTATAGAAATCCAAAAAAAATAGCCCAGACATCAATGGGTTTTTTCATGAAAAAATTTGAAAGCATGGCACCCGTTGATGAAGACATTACTCTGAAAGTTTATAATGAATACAATGGCGCAGCTACCATGATTCATTCGATTAATGAAATTCAAACAATAGTGAAACTTATTAAAAACAGGGCCGAGAACACCGTGGGGATTCTGCTTCCAAATAATCAGGCGGTTAAAATGATCACAGATTCGTTATCTGTCGGTGGCATAGGTACTGTTGAATACAAATACTACATAAACGGTGGTGGTGGCAACACATGCAATTTCTCAACTTTAAACCCAAAGATCATGACGTATCATTCCGCGAAGGGAATTCAGTTTGATTCCGTGATTATTCCATTGCTTTCAAACAACTACGAGACTGATCTGTGGTTTTCAAATACACCAGAGGAGGCTCGTGCATTTTATGTTGCAATGACCAGGGCAAAAAAGAATTTATATTTTATTCATCCCGAAGATCCTCTTTGTCCATATACCGATTTTATACCTAAGCAATTTATAAAGACAAAACAGGTCGGAGAAAATAGAGCGCGGACAATTGATGATATTTTTGACTTTGGCGACGATTAAGAACTTTATTTTGATTAAATGAACAATCTTTATTTATTAACAGATTATCGCAACATTCACTCTTTCTTTTCATTGGGATACATAATAATGAATGAATCCCAAGTCAGGCATTGTAAATATTACCATATAGCCACTGAAGAACAGAACGTCACCACGCTTTACAGTGAAATCCCAAGTGGTCTTGATTCGAGCACAGCAGTACTTGAATTTTCATATCTTAACGACTCTGGAAAAACCCAGCTAAATAAAAAACTCATTAAAAAGAAAAAAGGTACAAATGATTACCAATTAAGTGGCTACATATCTGTTGATTGCGTTAACAGGATATATGTTTCGTCGGAAAAAATAATTGACGAGCTAACGCAGCAACAATATGATGAAACAATTGATTTTCCTGAAAAGATCTACAATGTAAATAAGGATATTTTTCTTGAAAAAAAGAGAGAACCTGAACAGGGGCAATTATCAATAGATAATACGGAAACTACTCAAAATCTAAAAATTGATGATTCTCAAAAGATTCATTCTGCGAGCTCAGAATATAATACTTTTGAGGGTTTTATCTCATTCAGTCTTGTTGTGTTGAATTTTATTTTCAAAAAGAATTTATTCGGACCATCAACAGTTGAATCGCTTCCAAGGGGATTTAAACCCTTCCCCCACGCTGATAATGTTTATAGGGATTTTGTGCAATCCATGAATCAAATAAGGGATGAGCTATTTACAACTAATACTGTAAGCTATAAATCGCTTTTAAAACTCCATGATTTCTATCCTGAAGAATTGGATCTAAACGCGCTTCTGCTATGGGGCGCCATTGTTGAGGTTCTGACATCAGAAAAGGGTGAATTCAAAATTGAAGAGGTCCGCGATTTATATGTAGATAATAACAGAAAACATACATTTAATGCTGAATTGCTAAAAAGGATAGGTAAAAGATACCAAGAAAACATTCTGGAGAGTTTTGATGACAAGGGCATAACGTCTGAATCAGAAAAAAATGAAAATGTGAAATCAGATCAGGTGATTAAATTTCTTGGTAAAATTTATCTTGAATATGACGATTTAGATCTTCACTCAGATGAAATACTTAACTACTTTAATAAAACAGGAAATGTACTTTTAATTCAACTGGGTACATTCCTTCATGATCTGATAAGGTATGGTGATGATATCTCAATTTTCAGAAAAAAATTCAAAAATCTTAATACTGAAAAAACCGATCATGTTTTAACAGCAGTCGCCTACGCATCCTTCATGGGGCTATCATTTTTACCAAAGACGGTGAAGCAGAATGAAAACTCAAGTTTTTTATTTTCATCTATCGAATCAGACTTAATAGCAGCAAAGTCTAAAATTTCCAAGAATGATACCATGTTTGAATCCATTAAAAATTGGGTTTTCGAATACCTCATGCTTGATGATGAAAACAGGTATACCAAAATAGGTGACGTAAAATATGAAATAATTTTCGAAGATATTAGAAGATCCTTCTCAAATAAAGATAATGGATATCATATCGAGATACCCTTAAGAAATGAGTTTGGCTTTATTTTTCTACATAAGGACTTTGTTGAGAAAAAGACTCTGACAGCCGATGATGCTGAAAACTGGATAAAATTCATGAATAAATATCACAATAAAGAATTTTCAAGATATGTTCTGAATTTTGAAAAGGAACTTTCAGATATTGACAGAATCAAATTTCACTCTGACAATAACGGCCAAAAAATATTATAAATCATAATCTCTTTCAGACTGGCTTGACAAATTCTATTTTGCCATCCTCATTTTGAACCGATACATAATTTCCCTTAGGCCTATTTCTGATTTCCTCAAAGACTCTCGCTTTAACCAATTTATAAAACGCTGGACTAATTCTATCATCCGTTGATATTCGGCTCGAATCAATGTGTTGAGTTAAATAGTTTTTGCCCATTGAATGAGAATAAATCTTTTCATGTTTGGCAAAGGCATTGCCTCCCCAATACAATATTTCGATATTAAGAGTAGAGTTGTCAGCTGCCACCCAGAAGTCCGCGAGATCTTTATAGGTATTAAAAAAATTGTTTAACGATCTATCATATCGATTCATTATTTGTTTCATCGATATATAGTGCTTGCCCAATAATGCTCTCTGGCTGACCCTGTTCATTGAGAGCTCTGATGATCTGAGCGACATAAATACTATATATATTCTGTAATTATTTGCCTTGGCGGATTCAATATATCTTAATATTGTTTTTCCTGAAAAAGTGGTTTCAATTGCAATATCTTCGTTTCTTGCAATCATATTTTTAATTTTTTGAATAGTTTTTCTTCCCGCCGCTATATCACCGATTGAATGTTCAACAGCTATATTGTCCGCATTGATAAAGTTTTCATTTTTAATTTTTCGAGGAGCGAAGACAAAACTATCGTTGCTTGTATTTTGCAGGGCGGGAAAAACCGTTGATTTACCAGAACCATTGGGGCCCCCGATCAAGAGTAAGTGCGGTTGAATCATTTATTTATTTTCCAATCTTTAATCTTTTTGGCCATGTCTGATCTGTTCATTTGAAACTGTTTTTTTCTGTGACCATTGGCTCCTGATGGATGTGGAAATCCATCGAGAAGAATATTTTCATTCAGATTTCCATCGCTTTTTATTTGTGATAAAATCTCAGAAACAGTTTTACCCAAAGGGATTATGAGTTTGCTTTTAAAAAGACTCATTTCATTGACCAGGCCATTATTAATCTCTTCCCAAAGAAAACTATTCTTTATCGGTGAAGGTGATGATCCTGTATAGTTCTTACCGTTTTTAAATACAGGATACTTTAGGGCTGATGTTGTATGTAATAGATGGTTGCTTTCTTTGAATAAAGATAATGAGGATTTAATGTTTAGCTTTTCATTAAGCTTTAATTCATCAAGCATCTGAATAAGATTTTTTCTCATGCTTCCAGCAAAACTGGAACGCTTTTTTACGTTCCTGAGAACCTCATCTTTGCTTAGTCCATTATGAATGCTTTCGATAGCAACACTAAAAGAGTCTAGCATTTGCTGCCATCCAGGAGTAATTCCTACTATAATCACAGAAGCTTGACTGTTGATATATTCAAAAGGTGCATAATAGATTTCAAGAACACCTTCTTTCTTAATTAGATAATCGTTCCTTAATAATATTTTTTGCGAAAGCTCAACGTTCTTTTTTTCATTTTTAAGCTGATCAAAATGATTCATGAATTAAAATTACAAAAAGTTTTTTTAGAAAAAGTTGTTTTTTGTGCTTGTGTCCATCGCTGTGTCCATCATTTTTGTGTCCATTATTTGTGTATCTGGTATTAAAGCTGAT
>MDTD01181626.1_pt1 | contig 22759 bp, 19 predicted proteins | sample 811221 | NCBI WGS metagenome assembly MDTD01 (sample SAMN05326646, study PRJNA326480) | marine metagenome | isolation source: seawater | place: Pacific Ocean: South West | collected 2011 | reverse complement strand
GAACGGAAAAAAAACTTTTTTTTGTAACAAAAATAAGATTGACAAATTTTTTGTTAAAAAATTTAAAGATATGACTTTTGTTGATGAATCTCTGATTGAAGTTTTTTTTAATAAACTTAAAGGAAAAAAGATTATGATTGATAAAAGTAAACTTTCAATATTTTTCAAAGATCTTTTAAAAAAAAATAACTCTATTATAGAACAAATTGACCCGATAAACTTTCTTAAGTCCATAAAAAATAAAACAGAAATTAAAAATTCAGAAAAATCTCACTTATTAGATGGAGTAGCTTTAACAAAATTTATCTTCTGGTTAGAGAAAAATTATAGAAAAAAAAGAATTACTGAGATAGATGCTCAAAATAAACTTTTATATTTCAGAAAAAAATCAAAATTTTTCAAAACTCAAAGTTTCCCTACAATATCAGGAACGGGACCAAATGGTGCTATCATCCATTACAAGGCTAATTCAAAAAGTAATAGAGTATTATCCAAGGGTGACATTTATCTTGTAGATTCAGGTGGGCAATATAATTATGGAACAACTGACGTTACTCGTACAATCTCCTTAGGCAATAAAAATACTAGAATAAAAAATATTTTTACGAGAGTATTAAAAGGTCATATAGCTGTAGCAAATTTTAAATTAAAAAATAACACAACTGGATCTGAAATCGATAAAGTTGCTAGATCTCCACTTAAAAAAATAAAACTTAATTATGAACATGGAACTGGACATGGAGTTGGCTATTATTTGAATGTTCATGAAGGTCCTCAAGCATTTTCGAAAAATAATAACTTTAAGTTACTTGAAGGAATGATTATTTCAAATGAACCAGGATATTATGAAAAGGGTAAATTTGGAATTAGAATAGAAAATTTGATAACTATTAAAAAGATAACTAATAAATTATCTTTTCAGAATTTAACTTTAGTTCCAATTGATAAAAGTCTTATAAAAAAAGAAATTTTATCTAAGGAAGAAAAAACCTGGATAAATAATTACCACAATATTGTTTTTAGAAAACTTAAAAAGTTTATGGAGAAGAGAGAATTAATTGAATTAAAAAAAGCCTGCTCAAAGATTTAATAGTTTATACCACTCTTTTTCGCTAATTATTTTAACATTTAAACTATTTGCTTTATCAATTTTTTTTTTTGTAGGCTTTGAGTCTCCGACAACTAATAAGTTGAGTTTTTTTGAGACTGTTCCCAATACTTTACCACCGTTATTTTCAGCAAGAGTTTTAGCCTCTGATCTGCTAATTTTTTCAAAACTACCTGTAAACATGATAGTTTGATTACTTAATTTTCCAACTTTGTTTTTAATTTCATAATCAGACACGTGTAATTCTTTTAATAAAAGCTTTACAACTTCTGTATTTTTTGAATTAGAGAAAAAACTTTGGATTGATTTAACTTGCATTTCACCAATTCCATCTAATTCAAGTAAATTTGACAGTATATTTTTTTTTTCTTTTAGAAATAAAGCCTCAAATTTTTTAATATTTAAGAAAAAACTAGCTAGAACTTTTGCATTTTCCTGGCCTATATGTCTTATACCAATAGCGTAAATAAATTTATTAAGTGAAATGTTTTTTGCCTGATTTATTGCTTTTTTTAAATTACTTATTGACAGTTTTCCCCATCCTTCTAATAAAAGAATTTTTTGATAATCTAGATTAAAAATATCTGAAGGTACCCTTATAAAGCCCCGATCCCAAAACTGATCTATAACTTTTTTTCCTAAACCATCAATATTTAATGCATCCTTTGAAACAAAATGTTTAAGTTTTTCTTTTGAAATAAATTTACACTCATATCCTTTTGTACACCTACGTACGGCATCATGTTTTTTTGTTAAAGGATTAAAATCTTTTACTGTTTTTCCACCACATAAACATTTTGAGGGAAAGATAAAAGATTTGCTTGCAGCAAGTCTCTTTGATTTATCAACAGATAATACTTGTGGTATGACATCTCCGGCTCTCTGAACTGTGATTGTGTCACCTACTCTAATATCTTTTCTGATAATTTCATCCTCATTGTGTAGAGTTGCGTTTGAAACTACTACACCACCAACTGTGACAGGCTCTACTTTTGCAACCGGAGTTATTGCACCTGTTCTACCAACTTGAATAATAATTTCATTTATTTTTGTAATAGCTTTCTCAGATGAAAATTTATAAGCAGTTGCCCACCTTGGTGAATTAGAAGTACTGCCAAGCCGTGATTGAAGTTTTAAATCATTTACTTTAAAAACTAAACCATCTATATCATAATCTAAACTTGACCTTAAATTTTCAATTTCTTTATGATTATTTTCAATTGAATCGATTCCGTTGACAATTGTATTGTGTTCGTTAACTGAGAAGCCCCAGTCTTTTATTTTTTTTGTAAAATCAGATTGTGTTTTAAAATTATTGGGTTGAATTAATCCAAAGCCATATGCGAAAAATTTAAGTGGTATTTTTGCAGTTTCATTAGAATTTTTTTGTCTTAATGAGCCACCGGCAGCATTACGAGGATTTGCAAAATCTTTTTTTATTTTTTTAAAATCTTTTTTACCAATATAAATTTCACCTCTTATTTCAACTAAATTTGGCACTTTCGGATCTAAAATATTTTTTGGAATGTTTTTTACAGTTTTTAAATTTTCCAGAATATCTTCTCCTGTAACTCCATCACCTCTGGAAAGTCCTTTAACAAGTTTACCTCTTTCGTAAGTTAAAGATGCAGAAATGCCATCAATTTTTAATTCTGAGGATAACTCTATTTTGGTATCAGCAAAATTAAGATAATTTCTAATTTTTTTTAAAAAGTCGGCCATATCATTTTTTGAAAAAGCATTTGATAAAGACAGCATTGGAATAGTATGTTTGATTTTTTGAAATTTGGTAGAAGGTTTAGCGCCTATGATTTGTAATATTGAGCCGTCTTTTGTAAGAAACTTGTTATCATTCTCTAAATTTAGTAATTCTTTCTTTAAGTTATCATACTCATGATCAGAAATAATTGGTCTATCTTTACTAAAGTAACTCTCATTATATTTCTTTAATAGTTTTACCTTTTGTTTGTATTTTTTTAAAACTAAGCTATCCTTCTTAGACATATCAACTTAGTATTTTTTCTATTACCTTTTTAATAAGACCATCATCTTCGTCCTTTTTATCAATTTTAATTTTGTATTCCTTATTTAAAATCGAGTAGGATTTTTTATACCACTCACTTGAGTTATAATTATAACCTAAAATGTTAGCAGTTTTTTTAGCTTCATCAACTAGACCGATTTTATAATAAATTTCAACTAATCTATGGAGTGCTTCCTCAATGAAAATTGTTTCATCGTAATTTTTGACAACTGTTTTAAGTCTATTTATTGCCGGTATCCATTTCTGCGTTTTCATATAGTATCTAGCAATATAAATTTCTTTAGCGGCTAGTTGGTTATTTACCAAATTAAGTTTGAATTTTAAATCTATTGCATAAACTGTTTCTGGATAATCTTCTATATACTTTAAAATTTTTTGTTTCGATATCATTACAGGTTTTAAATCCTTTTTTTCATCAGTTATTTGCTCAAACGATATTATTGCTGATAAATAATGTGCATAAGGTACATTGCTATCTGCTGGATACCTTTTAAGAAATCTATTTATTTTTTCTAAACTCTCATCATAAAAATTTATTCTGTAAAGACAATATCCTGATAGTAAGGCAGCTTTTGAGGAAAACTTTATATCTAACAAATTAAGCTCTGCCTCAGAAAAAAGTTTAGACGCGTAAAAGAATTCACCATTATTCATCTCGGTAACTGCTTGAGTGTATACATCGTAACCTTTATTAGTGTTTGTGCTTGTGTTATCGATCTCTTTTTTTGAGCAAGACACTAAAAAAATTAAAATATATAAATATGATAATTTTCTTTTAATCATGAGGTATGTTTATACCAGAAATAATTATGAGGGTAAATTTGTATTAAGTTTTAAGCGTTTACAGCTAGCTTATGTAGTAAATTTTGAGAATTTTCATCTTTCTTATCTTCTTCAATACTCTCAAAAACTAAAAAATTAGAATTATCTTTAAGAAGTTTCAATAAAAAATTAATACTTAATTGATGACCTCCTTGTTTGCAATTTAATTTTCCTATCATTCTGTAACCTGTAAGAAAAAAATCCCCTGCTAAATCTAAAATTTTATGATTCACAAATTCATTATCATTTCTTAAGCCACCTTCGTTAAGAACTTTATCATGATCGACAACAATTGCATTTTCTAAAGATCCTCCTTTAGCTAAACCAGCTTTTTTTATTTTTTCAACATCTTCCAAAAGACAAAACGTTCTAGAATTATATACTTCTTTTAAATCATCATTTAAAAAATCTATACTATTTTTTTGGTTACCAATTATTTTATTTTTGTATCCAAGCTCAAATGTTGTTTTTAAACTAAGATTACTTGGCTCTGCCTCCAAAGTTTTATTATCTTCATTTAGTGAAACTTTCTTTAAAATTTTAATAAATTTTCTTTTCTTTTTTTGGGCTTGAAAACCTGAGTCAGAAAGTTTGACAACAAAGTCTTTTGAAGAACCATCCATGATCGGAACTTCTTGATTATTAATTTCTACAACTGCATTGTCGATTCCGACTATATAAAAAGCTGCCATAAGATGCTCGATTGTTGAAACTTTCACATTAAACTCATTTTTTATCATTGTACATAATTTTGCAGAGCATACATTATGTATTTGAGCTTCAATTAAATTATTCTTCTCCAAGTCAACTCTTTTAAAAACAATGCCTGAATCCTCTTTTCCAGGAAGAATAGTTATTTGAGAAGGTAAACCAGTGTGTAAACCTATTCCCTCAAACTTTGCAGGTTTAAGAATTGTCTTTTGAAAAATTTCCATTGAAAATTTTATACACGAGATAACTTTCTTCACTAAAACAACAAATATTACGAAAAAAAACAATTTAACTTAATCAAAAAATCTTGAGAAAATACCTGAAATAAAGGATTTTTTTTCGTTTATTAAAGGAAGCGCCTCTTTAGACCAGCCATTATTAATCAAGTTTACCGCATGTAAAAAAAAGTTAGGTAGATCATCTTGGGTTTTTTTTATCTCTATTGAGCCGGAATGATAAGTCGAATTTTGAAACATTTTTTTAAAGTTTCTTAAAAAATTTTTATCTTTAATTTGTATATGAAGGGGTATTAAATTGTTTTTATAAAATTTTAAATTTACATTTTTATTAAATAAGATGTTTTGAATTTCCTCAACACGCGCCCGAATTATATTATTAATAAGCTCTAAACTGATTTTTCTAAAATTTTCGCCAGTAAAATATTTCTTATCAAGAAAATTTCGTAATTCATTTTTCCCTAAAATATTATCAAAGCAAATTTCTGAAATTATAGTCTTAACATTATCCTCTTTTAGTGAACAAATTTTTTGTATATCACGATAAATTATATCTGTACCAAAATCAAAGTATTCACAAAAAACAAGAGATGACTTGAAGAAAATATTAATATTACTTTTTTTTGGTTCAATTTCTAGGCACATGAAAGTATCTAAATTTTTTTGTCTAATATTTTCAATTCCCTTCAAAAAATTTTTTAATATTATCCTATTAATTTTTAAGTTCGAATTTCCAAAAATATATTTTAAATCATTAAAAACTTTTTTGTTTAATAATATAAATGATAATTGATGATGATAGACATCTCCTGACAGTCCTATCGGTAGATTATCAACTTCATTATTATCCAAAATAAATTTTGAATTGAAAAGATGAATAATTTTTTTTTCTTTTTCAAAATCAAAAATACAATTTTTAAGGTTATTGATGATATGCGAAATATCTTCTTTTAGAATTTGAGTACCATTCAGTTTTTTTGTTCCGATAAAATTGATACAATCTATATTGTTATTGTCTAAAATTAAAGAAAAACTGTTAAATACATTTTTTACTTCCTCCTCTAAAATTTTTAATTCTGATTTAATCTTATTAATAATTTCATCCTTAGTATCTAAGTCAAAAATATTTTTTTTATCAAATTTAATTTTTTTTTGAATTTTTATTTCTGGTTTTAAATCTTCTCCCGTAACTACTATAGCCATAATTAAGAGATTATCATTTAATTCGATTAGTAGTTTTTTTTCTCCCACTGTCATTTCATTTTAAAATTAATTGATTATCTATTCTATAATCGAAGATCATATAATCTTTAAATTTAGAGTTGTTATATATCTTGTTAAAATTGACTAAACTTTGCTTAAAATTATCTGTTGGTAATTTTAAAATTTTTCCGTTTTTAAACTCAATATCCCATCTGCCTATTTCAAAATAATAAAAATTTTTTATATCTTTAGTGTTAAAATTAATTTCTTTTAAGGCACTTATCAAAATTAAAAAGTTTTTATCCCCACCGAATACTAAAGGAAGATTTGCAAATTTTCTATTATTGTCAAACTTAAGTAAATTCCCTTTTTTTGTAATATAAAATTTTTTTTTCTTATTAATCATTATTGCTATTGGTTTTTTCTCTTCAATTATGATTTTTAAAGTATTTGGATAGATTTTTTTTATTTTTGCACTAAGAACAAACGGTATATTATCAAATGCTTTTTTAATTTTTAAATCACTTATAAACATCAAGTCCTCTTCAAATAAAAAAGATAATTCTTCTAAAACTCTCTCTTTTTTAATTACATCGTTATTTTCAATTAAAATATTTTTTATAGGAAATACAGTAGATTTTGTCTTTTTATTTAATGGAACGTATGTTGTTGATAAAAAAAAAAATAGAATGAGTAAGAGCTTTTTGGAACCTTTTTTCATTTGTCTATGTTTGCATCTTTAAGTATCTCATTAACAAGACCCTTGAATGAAATATTTTTATAATTCGCAATTTCTGGAACTAATGACAAGCTAGTCATACCTGGTTGGGTATTAATTTCTAAAAGATAAAATTTTCCTTTAAAAAATTTAAAATCAGATCTGGTGACTCCTCTACAATTAAAAATTTTATGAACTTTTTTTGCAATTTTTAAAACTTTATTATAATAATTTTTTTTAATATTAGCTGGCATAATGTGATCCGTCATAGCTGATTTAGAGTATTTTGCTTTGTAATCATAAAACTTTCTTTTAGGTTTAAGTTCAATTGCACCTAAGGCTTTACCATTTAAAATTGCCACTTGAATTTCTTGTCCACCAATAAAATTTTCAAAAATTAATTCATCATATGTTCTAAATAAAAATTTAGTTTTAGAGATTAATAACTTTAAATTTTTAACTATCTTTACACCAATACTGGACCCTTCGCTAACCGGCTTAACAACTATTGGAAATTTAAGATTAAACACGCTAATTTTCTTTTTAAGAGCTTTGTTTGAAAAAAAATCTTTTTTTAGAACAAAAAATTTTGGAGTTAATACTTTGTTCTGTATAAATATTTTTTTTGATATTATTTTATCCATAGCATTCATAGAAGAAATTACTCCGGAATGGGTATAAGGTATCCTCAAATACTCAAAATAACTTTGTGCCAAACCATCCTCTCCCTCTGTTCCGTGTAGAGCATTAAAAATTATATCCACTTCGCCTTTATTAATTAAATTTAGAGGTTTTTTCCCTGAATCAAAAATTTTTACTTTATAGCCAATTTTTTTTAATGCTTTAAAACATGCTTTACCACTCTCAACACTTATTTTTCTCTCCCTTGATTTTCCGCCTAAGACGACCAATATTCTTTTTTTTTTTGTTTTCCTAATCCTCAATTTTTTTCTCCAATTACTTTTATCTCAAGGTCTAATTTTATCCCAGTTTCATTCAAAACTTGTTGTTGTACTTTTTTAATTAATTCTTCGATCTCCTTTGAAGAAGCTGCACCTTCATTAATAAGAAAATTAGAGTGTTTTGTTGAAAGTTTTGCATTACCAACGGTTAAATTTTCACAATTTGATCTTTTAATTAAATTCCATGCTTTCTCATTTGGAGGATTTTTAAATGTACTTCCACAAGTTTTTACTCTTGAGGGCTGGGTTATCTTTTTTTTTTCAATCATCTCAAATTGTTTTTTTACTATTTCATCTTTATTACCTTTTTTCCCCATCAATATTGCAGAGATAATCAGACAGTGCTTTGGTAATGAGGAGCCTCTGTAAAAAAATTTCAAATCCTTTTTTTTTAATTTCTTTTTTTATACCATTGAAATCAATAATATTTACAGACTGTATTAAATTTGAAATCTCATTGTTGTAACATCCAGAATTCATCACGATAGCACCTCCCAATGAACCTGGTATGCATGCAAGAAATTCCATGCCAGATATTGAGTTTAGACTTGCAAAATCTGATATCTTTTTGTCTAGAGTAGCACCTCCAACTTCAATCAAATTTTCTTTTATCTTTTTAATGTATGAAAATTTAGAACTTAATTTTATTGTTAAATCATTTACACCTCCGTCTCTTATTAAGGTGTTTGAACCCGCTCCTAAAATGTTTATATTGTCAAAAATTTGGCCTTCACTTTTTAGAAAATTTAATAATTCACTTTCGTCTTTTGGTCGATAAAATATTTCGGCGGGACCACCTAAATTAAACCAGTTATACTTTGATAAATTTTCGTCAAAATATATGCTACCAGGGTATTTTTTTTTTAAATAATTATATTTATCTCTCATATATTATTTTTCAAATTTCTAATCATTTGTGAAACGCTTCCTGCACCTAATCCAATTATAATATTGTTATTCATATGTCTATTTTTAAAGTATTCTTTTAGGTCATTTTCTGAGTTAACATTTATTGTAGTCACTCTTGAGTTTTTTTTAATTAAATTAGAAAATTTTTTTTTTTCATAGGATTTATCTTTTTTCTCTCCAGCAGAATAAACTGGTAAGAGTAAAACTTTATTCGCATCTTTAAAACATCTTGAAAAATCATTTTTCAATAGTTTTAATCTAGAATATCTATGAGGCTGAAATACTGCAATGATATCTTTTTTTGTAGCTTTTTTTACACCAGATAAAATTGACCTTATCTCTGTGGGGTGATGAGCGTAATCGTCATAAAAAGTATTATTTCCTTTAGAAAAAATTTTTGTCATCCTTCTTTCAACACCTTTAAAACTTTTTAAAGATTTTTTTATAATTTTTTGATCAACACCAAGATTTAAACAAACTGATATGGCCGCAGCTGCATTTAATACATTATGTGCACCAATCAGGTTTAATTCTATATTTCTAATAAAGTTTGATTTAGTTGTAAAATTTTTAAATTGAATATCAAATATTGTTTTGTTTATGTCAAATTTGGTATTAGAAATCTTATAGTCAGCTTTTTTATCAAAACCATAAGTAAAATAATTTTTAGTTTTAATCTGTTTCAGAATTTTTTTAACATTTAAGTTGTCTAAACATAAAAATGATTTTCCTATAGGAGGAGTTTTATTTATAAATCTTAAAAAAGCTTTTTTTAAATTATCAAAATTTTTGTAATAATCAGTGTGTTCATTATCGATGTTTGTTACAATTGAGTAATTAATTGGAAGTTTTAAAAAACTACCATCCGACTCATCAGCTTCAAGCACTGTCCAGTCCCCTTTGCCAAACTTAGCATTTGAATTAATCGAATTTATTACTCCTCCATTTATAATCGTAGGATCTAATTTTGCTGTTGATAATATTTGTGCAATTAAAGATGTTGTTGTTGTTTTACCGTGAGAGCCTGATATTACGATATTTTTTTTAAGAGAAACTATGTCAGCGAGCATCTCTGCCCTATCATAAATTGGAATATTTTTTTTTTTGGCCTCAATAATTTCAAGGTTATTTTTTTTGATTGCACTTGATTTAACTACGATTGTAGCTTTGGAAATATTTTTTTTATGATGGGAAAAAAAAACTTTTATTCCTAATTTTTGACAATTCTGAGTATTTTTATTTTTATTTAAATCACTTCCTTGAATTTTAAAGTTCATAAATTGCATTATTTGTGCGAGCCCACTCATTCCAATTCCACCAATACCAATAAAGTGAATCACTTCTTTTTTTCCAATTCTTATTTTCATCAGATACTCTTCTTTAAAGCTTCATCAATTATCTCAAAAACTTTTCGATCACTATGTTTTTCGAGTTTTTTTTTAATTTGAACAATAATAGATTTATCTTTAGCGATTAACTTTATCAATTTAAATAACTCCTCTTCCATCTCATTTTGTAAAATCATTAAACATAACCCTTTATCTTTAAAAAATTTTGCATTCATATATTGGTGATTATCAGCAGAAGTTGGAAGAGGGATTGATATAAAAGGTATTTTGCAATTTAAAAGTTCTGCAGAAACTGATGCTCCAGATCTTGTGATTGCAATATCCGCTTTTTTAAACTGTGAAGTTATTTTCTCGCTAAAAGTAAATAGTTCAAAATCTATTAAATTTTTAGAATAAAGCTCTTTAATTTTTCCCTCTTGTTCTTTAAGACATTGTTGTATAATTCTAATATTAACACCACTCTTCTTCAATTTAACGAAAATATTTGGAAGTTTTTCTCCAAAGATTTTTGCTGCTTGGCTACCTCCTAAAATAATTATTTTAATTTCTTTTTCGAAATTTAGGATATTAAAATTTTTATAATTCAATACTTCTTCCCTAATTATATTTCCTGTAATAATAATCTTTTTTAAATTTTTTTTATTTATTCCTGTAGTTTCCGGGTAAGCAACAAAAATTTTTTGTGCGAATAATTGTAAAAATTTATTTGTTTTTCCCATTATCAAATTATTTTCGTAAATAATAACAGGAACAGCCAAAACTTTTGCAGCGAGACAAACTGGAAAAGATGTGTATCCGCCCATGCCTATTACTATTTTTGGTTTTTTTAATAAAAGTAAAATTATAGAATGAAAAAAAGATTTCAAAATCAAAAGGGAGGAAAAGAATAGAGAAAAAATATTTTTACCAAAAATAGATGATGATGAGATTGTTTTAATTTGCAAGTTTGGCAAATTACCTAAAAACCTAATACCTCTTTTGTCAGAAATCATTAATGGGTTCAATTTTTTTTTTAAAAAATGATTATATAAACTCAAAGCGGGAAATACGTGACCACCTGAGCCGCCAGCAACAATTACTATATTCTTATTTGTGTTCGTCATAATAAAATCTACTTTTCGTATAGTTTAAAATTATCCCTGCAAGAATAGCACTTCCTAAAAGAGATGAGCCTCCATAGCTTAAGAATGGTAAAGTCATTCCAGTAGTGGGTAATAAATTTGTATTTACACCAATATGAATAAATGTTTGAAAAATCAAAAGAGATGCAAGTCCTAGCAAAGAAATTCTGAGTTCTTCATCAAAAATTTTTAAACAAACTTTTACTATTCTCAAAGATAAATATAAAAAAATAAAGATTAAAGAGATAGAGATTAAAGAGCCGAACTCCTCAGACACAACAGCAATTATGTAGTCAGTGTGAGCTTCTGGAACTCTATCCTTTAAAATTCCTTCTCCCATTCCTTGACCTTTAATCCCACCTTGCCTGATCGCTTCGAGCGCTTTTTCACTCTGAAAACTATCACCTTTAGCAGGATTAAAAAATGCAACAAGACGATTAAAAATATATCCAAATTTTTGTGGAAGTAGAAGGATTAATGAGATCACTGAAACTAATGATACTAATAAAAAACTTGTAATATAGATTATTGAAACTCCAGATATAAATACAATTGCTATCCAGGTTACGACTAGCAAAATTGATTGTCCAACATCTGGTTGGTTAACCAAAAAAATGGTTATTGAAATTAAAACACAAAAACTTAGCACATAGGAGGTATTTTTTATTTTATTTTTGTTTAAAAGTAATATTTTAGCAGTGATCAATATAAAAAAAGGTTTCAAAAGTTCAATGGGTTGAATTCTGAAAAAATAAAAATCTAGCCATCTTTTTGCACCCTTAACCTCTATTCCAAAAACTGGGACTAAAGCCAAAAGAATAAAAAAAGTAATAAAAAAAAATAATGACGATTTCTTTAAATGTTCAATTTTTATTGAAGAGACAAAAATCATAATTATTATTGAAACAATTACAAATAGTAAATGCTTAGAAAAGAAGAAATAGTAATCCTTATTAAGTCTTTCCCCAGCTAAAGACGATGTTGACGAAAAAGAAAAAAATAAACCAAGAAAAAAGAGTAATAAAAAACAAAATAAAATTTTTTTGTCTATGTTTCTTAAATAATCTTGAAACTCCTCTTTAATTTTATTTTTAAACATATAATTTTACGTATTTTTTAAATTTATTTCCTCTATCAACAAAGTTTTTAAATTGATCATAAGATGCAGCTGATGGACTTAAGAGTATCGTAACTTTTTTATTTAGTTTATTAGCCTCTGTTATAGATTGTCTAACTGCAGATGATAAATTTTTAACAATGGAATACTCAACATTATTTAAAAATTTCTTAAAAAAATTTGTATGCTTTCCTATAAGAAATATCTTATATATTTTGTTTTTATATTTCCCAAGATTTATCTTATCATTTTTTTTTGGCAGCCCCCCAAGTATCCAGAAAATATCATTATTTTTTTGTAATGCAAATTTAGTTGACTGAAAGCTAGTTGCCTTAGAGTCATTAATAATTGTCAAATTCTTTTTTCTATAGATCAATTCTTGTCTATGCTCCAATCCTTTAAAAGAATTCATTGCAGAAAAAAATTTTTTATCGTTAATCTTAAATTTTTTAGCAATTTCGTATGCAAAAGACATGTTTTCAAAATTTATTTTTGAATTTAAGTAATAGTTATTTATATTTTTTGTAAATTTACTTAGGTGGTTTTTTTTTATGAAAATTAATTTTGATTTGTTTCTTTGTTTTTTAAATTTCATTTTTAATTTTTTTGAATTTAGGAGAGCATAATTTTTATAGGTTTGATTTGAAAAAATCTTGAATTTCGCATTATGATAATTTTTTTTTGTTTTATGCCAATCTAGATGATCTGAAGAAATATTAAGTATCATTGCAAAATCAGGATTAATAAATTTTGAGTAAGCTAATTGAAATGATGAAGCCTCAATAATATAAACAATTTTATTTGAAATTTTGCAAGATAAAATTGGTTTTCCTATATTTCCTCCAACCATATTTTTAATACCTACATTTGTAAATAGGTGTTCAATTAATTTACAAGTAGTTGATTTCCCGTTTGTGCCTGTGATCATTATTGTCTTTTTTTTTTCTCCACATAAATAAAAAAGATCCAAATCTGAAATTATTTTTTTTTTATTTTTCAAAAGGTTATTTTTAAAAGGTGAGTTACTTATGCTTATACCAGGACTTATAACAATATAATCACTTTTATCAATTAATTGCCTAACGTAAGGCGCTTTTTTAGTTTTATCATCCCAAGCAAAATAATCTTTCATCTTTTTTTTCTTTAGGAAATTAACGACTGATTTTCCAGTCAAACCTAGACCGTAAATTCCAATTTTTTTTGATTTTAAATCTCTTAAGGATTCCATTAAATTCTTTTGTTATCTTAGTTTAAGCGTAGCTAATCCTATTAAGGCTAAAATAATTGCGATTATCCAAAATCTGATGACAATCGTGGACTCCGCCCACCCTTTTTTTTCAAAATGATGGTGTATGGGCGCCATCATAAAGACTCTTTTTCCCGTGAGTTTAAAAGAAACTACTTGAATTATTACTGAGACAGTCTCTAAAACAAAAAGACCTCCGATTATTGCTAAAACTATTTCATGTTTTACTATTATTGCAACTGTTGCTAAAGAACCTCCCAATGATAAAGATCCTGTGTCACCCATAAATATTTTTGCTGGTGGTGCATTATACCAAAGAAAACCAAGACAAGCTCCTACTATAGATCCGCAAAAAATTGAAATTTCTCCAACTTTTGGAATGTATTGTATTTGTAAATAGTCAGAGAAAATTATGTTTCCAACTAAATAACTAATTAGAGTGTAGCATATTGCCACTAAAATAATTGGCACTGTCGCTAAACCATCTAGACCGTCTGTCAGATTGACAGCATTTGACGAGCCGATAATTACAAATAAACCAAATGGAATAAATAAAAGGCCAAGATCGAAAATGAGATTCTTAAAGAAAGGAAAATAAATATTATACAAATACTCATGTTCTGAATATTCTATTAAAATAAAAAGAGAAATCGCAGCAATAATTAATTGGCCAATAAATTTTAACTTTGAATTTAAACCTTGAGAGTTTTCGTATCTAATTTTAAGTAAATCATCTATGAAACCTAATAAACCTAAACCTAATGTAATGAAAATTAGTGTCCAAATATAAATATTTGTTAAGTCTGACCATAGTAAAGTTCCAGTTAATATGCCGATTAATATTATTAGCCCTCCCATAGTTGGGGTGCCTGATTTTTTTACAATATGATCTATTGGGCCATCTTGTCTAATAGGTCCGGTTATACGCTGAGTTGCAAAAATTTTTATTAATGGTCCACCTACCAAAAAAACAGTTATTAAAGACGTCATCAATGCAACGCCGGTTCTAAACGTTATGTATTTGAAAACATTTAAAAAAGAATAAGTCTCTATTAAAGACGTTAATAAACTAAATAACATTTTTTCCCTCTATCAATTTTTTACTTAAACTATGTAAACCCATCGCGTTGGAGCCTTTAATCATCACATAATCATCTTTGTTTATAATTTTAGAGAATATCAAATCAAAATCTTTTTTAGTTTGCAAAATATTTCCTTTTTTATCATTAGATATATTTTTATATGTTTTAAAAATTTTATCACCATAAATAAATACTTTATCAATATTAGTCTTGTTAATAATTTTAGCCAACTTTAAGTGATAAAAATCAGATCTTTTTCCAAGTTCTAGCATGTCACTAATAAGGAGATATTTATTATTTTTTTGTTTAATTAAATTTGAAAATTTTCTTATTGCCTCCTCTGCAGACAATGGATTAGAATTATAACTCTCATCAATTAAATTAAAGTATTTATTGTACCTTCTTATCTTAAAAACTTTACCTCTACCTCTAACAGGTTCTATTTTGTTAAAAAATTTTTTACTTTTTTGTACGTCCAATCCTAATATTTTAATTATCACAAAACAACAAAGCAGATTGTAAATATTTATGTTATGTATGTTTAATTTATGCTCTTTATCAAATGCATTTATAACGACAGTTTTTTTTAAATCTTTATTGATAATTTTTTTTGGAAAAACATTTGATTTTTTAGAAAGCCCAAAAGTGTGAATATTTAATTTTCTTTTTTTTGCTTTATCAGATAAGTAATTAAAATATTTGTCATCTCTATTTAAGATTATATCCCCACCTTCTGTAATATTTTCTATTAGCTCACTTTTTGCTTTTGCTATACCGTCTAAATTTCTAAAATTTTCAATATGCGCGGCACCTATATTGGTAATAATTCCTACGTTTGGTTTTACAATCTTTGATAATCTCCTGATCTCACCTTTTTTGTTCATTCCAATTTCAAATACGCCATACCTATGTTTTATCTCTAAATTACTTAAGCTTAATGGAACACCGATATCATTGTTATAAGATTTTGGAGAAAAATATGTTCCTCCATAAATTTCGAGCAATTTTCCCAATAATGATTTTAGTGAAGTTTTACCTGCGCTACCAGTAATACCAATAATTTTGGCGTTAGACTGATGTCGGTTTTTAGTTGCTAATTTTTTTAGGAATGAATAAGTATTTTTACAATAAATTATTTTTTTATTATTAATTTTAATTTTTTTTCCGGAAATTATGCAAAGACTTGATCCATTTTTGATGGCTTCTTTTACGAAATTTTTTCCATCATATTTTTTTCCTTTTAAACCAATAAATAAATTTTTTTTCTTAATATTTTTTGAATTTATAGATACACCTTTAAAATTATAATTTTTTTTTAAAAATAATATTTGTTTCAAAATTTTTGAATTTAAGATTAATTGATTTTTTTTATTGGATAAAGATTTATTCTTTGTATTTTTAATAACTGATCTATCTGAAAAAGCTAAAATTCTTTTTCCATAATCTTGAGTAATCTCATGACCTTTACCGGCAACTAATACTATTTCGCTAGACCCACAATTTTTTATTGATTTTTGAATGGCTTTTTTTCTATCGCTTATTTCATAATATTTAGCCCCATATAAATATCTTATAATATCTTTTCTTATCTTTTGAGGATTTTCATTTCTAGGATTATCATCTGTCACATAGATACTGGAACAAAATTGTTTTGAAATTAATGCCATGAATTTCCTCTTTTTGATATCTCTCTCACCTCCACATCCAAAAACGATATTGATTTTTTGTTTGTACTTATTTTTTAAAGCTAACAATGAATTTTTAAGAGCATCTGGTGTGTGAGCGTAATCTAAAAATACTTTTCCTTTATTGGGCAAATTTTTAATTAGTTCAAGTCTTCCATTTAAATTTTGCAAGTTTTTAAAATTATTCTTTGAATAAGCTTTTTTTAATCCACAAGAAAGCGCAGCTAAAATGGCCATCGATACATTTTTCTTTTGGAATTCGCCGAAAATATTAGAAGAATTCTTAATTGGATCTTCCTTCATTATTTTATTTATAGTAATTATTTTTAATTTGTTTTTTTTTGTCTCTTTTCTTAATTTTGAAAATTCATTTAATTTATCATCGCAAATTATAAAACCCTTCTTTTTTATTTTTGGGAGCAATAACATTTTTGCTTTAAAATAATTCTTCATTGTCCTGTGATAATCCAAATGATCCTGTGAAAAATTTGTAAATATTCCTAATTTAAATTCTAACCCATCCAATCTGCCTTGGTAGAGACCATGGCTTGATGCCTCAATAATTACATGATTAATATTTTTTTTCCTTAAGTAATTAAGTTGTTTATGCAATTCAATCAAATCTGGGGTTGTATGACTAATTTTTTTGAATTTTCCTTTGAGTTTAATACCTAAAGTTCCGATAGAGGCAACCGGGACTTTTAATTGAGACAAAATTTGATAAAAAAAATCAGCTACAGAACTTTTACCATTTGTGCCAGTGACTGCAATAATATTTTTAGGTTTTGCTTTGTAAAATTTTTTGCATGACTCTAACAATAATTTATTAATATTTTGTGTCTTTATTATTGGAACTGCTTTATTTGTTATCTTGTAATCTTTGTTCACAATTATAGCAGCAGCTTTTTTTTTTATTGCCTCTTTGATAAATTTAATTCTATTATTTTTTTTTCCTTTTAAAGCAAAAAAAATTTCACCTTTTTTTAATTTTCGACTATCAGAACATAGGCCACTGAAATTAATATTCCCTATTTCTGTGGGGCAAGATTTAATTAAATTTTTTAACAACATCGTTGTTAAATTCGTCTCTATTTATGGCTAAAATAGGTCCAATTTTTTTTATAATTTGGCCAGCTAAATATGCAGAGTTCCAGCCTGCTTCATTCCTGGCTCCTTTTATTTTCATACCTCTATAATCGTAAATCAATTTGTCAGCAACTTTTGGGTCGTCTAGCATAACTAATAAAATATATTTTTTACTGCCTGCATTAAAAGAGGATACAAAAGTATTTATATTTTTGTTCTCGTTACTGTAATATTGTGCTGTTCCCGTTTTTCCAGAGACACTATACCCAAAAGCATCAGCTAAATGTGCAGTACCATGTTTTTCAGTGACTACTTTTCTTAAAATTTTTTGTATTTCTATACTTGTTTCGTAAGAAATAACTCTCTCATCAAAATTTTTATTATCAATATTTTTTATGATGGTAGGTTTAATTAAAAATCCTCCATTTACTAGTGTCGCGTAAGCTGATCCGACTTGAAGCAAAGTGGTTGTAATTCCATGTCCATATGAAACTGTTTCTAATTTACATTTTTCCCAATTTAATGGAAGTGGAGTTCCAACCTCATCAAGCTCGATCTCAGCTGTATTTAAAATATTAAGTTTATTTAAAAATAAACTCAAATTTCTCTCCCCAATTTTTCTGGCTATCATAACAGTTCCGATGTTAGATGACCTTACTAATATATCTTCAACACTTAAATTATTGGGAAATTTTTTTATATCTTTTATTATATGCTTTGAACATTTAATTTCATTTGGGATATTTTTGATTATTGTGTTTGGTTGGAGTATCTTTTTATCCAAAGCTAGTGCAATGGTAAAAGTTTTAAATATAGAACCTAATTCGTATACGCTTTTTGTTATTTTATTCATATAATTGCTATCTTTTATATTTTTTCTTGAATTAATATTATAGTCTGGCAATGACACTAATGAGAGTATTTCACCGTTTGAAGAATCCAAAAGAAGCCCTGCAGCGCCTGAAGCTTTAAAAATTTTTAAAGAGCTATCTAATTCATCTTTGATAATATATTGTAAATTACTATCTAAAGTAAGTTTAAGAGGGCTTTCGATTAATGATTGATCTTTGAGCTCTTTGTCAAAAAATTTTTCAACCCCTGAAACTCCGTAATTATCGTTATCTATTTGTCCTAATACGTGACTAAACAATTCAGAGTGCGGATAAATTCTTGTTTGATATGGCTCGAATATAATAGCTTTTTCCCCCAAGCTCCATAAGTTGTCTTTTTCAGCTTTTGTTAACCTTTTTTTTATATAAAAAAATTTTTTTTTATCAATGTCGTTAATAAATTTGTCTTTATCAAGTTCAGGAATTATAATTTTAAGTTTAACGAATAGTTTTTTTGGATTTTTTACTAGCTGACTTCTTACACCAGCATGAAACGATTTAATGTTCCTAGATAATAAAGTTTGATTTCTGTCGACTATATCTCTTCTTAAATTTTTGAGATTTCCATCTTGTTTTTTTTGACTTACGAAATTATTTTCTTGAAGAGAAATAAGTGTAATTTTAAGAAAAAAGATTACTATTAAAGAAAAAAAGAAAAAAAATAAAATGTAAATCCTATCCTCAGAAACAAGCCTTTGATTAATAACTTTTTTTTTAAGATTTGTTTCTAAATAATCTTCAAAAAAGAAGCTTTTTTGATTTGTGTTATATGATTTATTTTTTTTATTTTTCCTCATTTTTTTTTAAAAAAACTTTAGTTGATTTATTTTTCTCATTTAAAAAATGATCTAAACTTGAATAAATTTTTGAGAAATCCATATATGTGTATTTTTCATCAAATACTAAATCTATTTTTTCTTTAAGGAATTTTGGTGAAGTAAGGTAATAATAATCAATTTGACTTTCATATAATTGATTTTGAATCAAATTAATTTCCTTATTATAAAAAGAGATATTTTTTTCTATTTTTCTAGTTTGATTTTTTACGAAGGAGATTAGTATCAACATAATAACGAAAATAGTAATTGAAATAAGGTATTTAAATTTAGTCATTTTTTTTTTCAAATTCTAAAAATTTTTTAAATTTTTCATTTAAATTGCTTGTTTGATAAAATTCATTACTATTTCTTGTTGCAAATCTAAGCTTTGCTGACCTTGAGGGTGGGTTTTGCTCAATTTCTTTTTTGCTTGGTGTTAATATTTTGTTTTTATATTTTTCAAAAAGAAAATTTCTGTTCGATTTAAGCTCAGGTAAATATCTTGAAACTTTTAAATTGTTGACCGAATTATCTTTGAAAAAAATTTTAATAATCTTATCCTCTATTGAGTGAAAACTAATTAAAATCATTTTTCCCCCCGGAAGAAGATATTTAGATGCTTTTTGTATTCCTTGTATGAGTTCTGTGATCTCTTTGTTAATAAATATTCTCAGTGCCTGAAAAGTTTTTGTGCAGGGATTAATTTTCTTTTTAAATTGTCTTTTTTTACTCTTTGTGATTATTTCAACCAATTGATCAACAGTCTCTATTTTTCTTTTTTTTCTAATCGTTAAAATATTCTTAACAATTTTACTTGCTTCTTTTTCTCCCCCAAAAAATTTTATGAGAAATTTTAAATCTTTCGCATCCATTTCATTTATAACTTTTTCAGCTTTTAAATCTGATAAGCCCATTCTCATATCAATAGATCCTTTGGAGTTAAAAGAGAATCCTCTTGAATAATCTTTCAATTGCATTGCGGAAACACCTAGATCAAAAATTATTACATCAAATTTTTCTTTGGAAAAAATATGATCCAAATTACTAAATTTTTCTTGGTAAAAATTAAATCTAGATTTATGTTTTAATTTAATTTTCTGTGCTAAATTAAAAGCTATGTCATCTCTATCAATTGCAGAGACTTTGGAGTTTGGAAATTCTAAAAGTTTCTTTACATAACCTCCAGAACCAAAGGTGCAATCTAGGAAATTACCGTTTTTATAAGGTATGCAAAGTTCAAGAACTTCTTTTAACATTACTGGAAAATGTTTTGTATTTAAAATATTTCCAGTTAAAACCATATTTTTTTTTCTCAAACATTAAAACTTTTGTTTTCTTAGAAATGCAGGTATTTCAAAATCATCATCACTTGTATCATCCTCAAAAAGCTTTTGATCGTTATTATCAAAATCTACTTCGTTATTATCTAAATTTTCACTCTCTACATTATTAGAAAATAATGGGGGTGTTATCTCCTCACTATTTTCCATAATTGAATTTTCTTTTGAAACATCGATTTTTTGTGCCTCAATGTTGTTCTCAATATAGCTCATATTCTCAACTGATACTCCCTCTAATCCGCCAGCTTGGTAGTTTTGACTATCACTCAAATTTAAATTTTCATTATTTTTTTCAGGGATATATTCATCCTCAAGTTTGAGGGCAGTAGCACCGTCAATTGAATTTAGAGCATTGTTCTCACTACCATTTTTATGTGTAAATAAATTTTCGCCTTGACCGTTATTTCTATTTTGAATTCTACTTACTACATTAAAAACTGTTGACCTGAAATTTCTTTGTCCATCAAGAGCAGTTGCAACTATTGATACCCTAATCTTCCCGCTCATATTCTCATCTTTTATAGCACCAAAAATTAATTCCGCCTCTGGATCTACCTCTGCTCTAATTTTATTAACTGCCTGGTCTACTTCAAAAAGAGTTATATCTTTTGAACCAGTAATATTTACTAAAAGACCTCTCGCTCCTTTTAAGGAGTATTCATCAATGAGAGGATTATTGAGTGCCATCTCGGTTGCTTTGGCTGCTCTATCGTCACCTTCTGCCTCTCCAGTTCCCATCATAGCCTTACCCATAGAACTCATTATAGTTTCAACATCAGCGAAATCTAAATTTATCATTCCTGGTCTGACCATCAAATCAGTCACACTTTGCACTCCATTTTTTAAAACCGCATTTGACAAAGTAAAAGATTCTTCAAAACCAGTTTTTTCATTAGCGATTTTAAATAAGTTTTGATTAGGCACTACAATTGAAGTATCTAAATGTTTTTTAAGTTCCTCTAAACCTGTAATTGCCCTTCGCATTTTTTTTGGTCCCTCATAAGAAAAAGGAAGTGTAACAACACCAACAGTTAAAATATTTAATTCTTTTGCAGCTCTAGCTATTACGTGTGACGCGCCAGTTCCAGTGCCTCCACCCATTCCAGCAGTAATAAATATCATATTACTTCCTTGCATATAATTAATAATTTCATTTAAAGACTCGTCAGCTGCTGCTTGGCCAATATCGTGTTTTGCACCAGCACCTAGTCCTTTTGTTAAATTCATTCCAATTTGAATTTTTGCATCAGCTTTATTTGCTACTAAATCCTGTGCATCTGTATTTACAGCTACAAATTCAACACCTTGTAATCCTGATTCAATCATTGCGTTAACTGCATTTCCTCCTGCACCACCAACTCCCATTACTAAAATTCTTGGTTTAAGTTCTTTCAGCTCACCACCGCCAATATTTATACTCATATACTCTCCTTTTTATTATTTGATTTTTCCCAGGTTAGTTTTGATCTATTCTGAAAAGCTTTCTTTTTTGCAGTGCTTTTAAACTTTTCAAAAATTTTTGGATCCCATATTTGAAACGTTTCTCCTAAACCAACAAATAAAATATTATTTTTAATTCTTGCGTGTGATAGTAATTTATTAGGTATTAATACTCTGCCCTCGGTATCAAAGTTTAAATTAACACTTTCAGATAAAATAGAAGTAGCAAAATAATCTCTTTTTTCCTCAAAAGGATTTAAAGTATCTATAGATTTGGATAATTTTTCAATTCTATCTTGGGAACAACCCTCTAACGCAATGTGATTAAAAGACGGGTAAGTGATAAAGCTATTATAACCTTGAGAAGTAAGATGTGATCTAAAAGTAGCAGGCACAGATACCCTTCCTTTCTTGTCTAATCTGTTTTCGTAGCTTGATAAAAACATAATTATTTAAAATCTCTCTTTTTAATAAATTCAAAAACCCTCCATATTGGGATTATTTGGGATTTTATGGGTTTTAATATTAATAGTCAATATATTTGTTTTTTGTATAATGGTACAAATAAAGAACAGATTGAATATTTTAGTGGATCTAATTTAAATGTGCCAGATAGTCTTTAAGCCGGGTTCTGTCATTTAAGATGTCATTTATCTGGACTTTAACTCACGTTAAAGTTCAAGCAGCTAACCCAGGTGACTAACAAAGAACAGTTTTTTGTGAAATTTCACTGCATCACCTCTATTTAGCCTTGCTCCCAGTGGGGTTTGCCATGCGGTTTTTGTTACCAAAAACCCGGTGTGCTCTTACCACACCTTTTCACCCTTGCCTCGATTAGGCGGTTTATTTTCTGTGGCACTATCCCTGAGGTT
>MDTD01178340.1_pt1 | contig 22759 bp, 25 predicted proteins | sample 811221 | NCBI WGS metagenome assembly MDTD01 (sample SAMN05326646, study PRJNA326480) | marine metagenome | isolation source: seawater | place: Pacific Ocean: South West | collected 2011 | reverse complement strand
CTGGCGATTGAGCAATTCCAGGCAGCATTGCGTCAGAACCCAAATCATAGTGATGCGCGCTTTAACCTGGAATTGGCACTTGGAACTATCATTTCGCCGACGCCAACGGCTATGGAAATGCAGGTCGAACCAGAGGACAGCCCCGTCGATCAGGATGCGACACCAACCCCGGCATCAGGCGATGAATCCCAATTGACGCCAACACCCAGCCCCCTACCAGAAGGCACACGCATCGGTCCGACGCCTGATGAAGGTGGTAGTGATGGCCAAGAAGCTGATGATATGCGGTCTACTCCACTGCCAGAGGTTGATGGAGAATTGGCAATCGATCAAGCGGAACGCATCCTTGACCAAATTAGGCTGGATGCCGATGCGCTGGGTGATTTTCGGCAGGAGATGGCCACTCCCCCAGCCGTATCTTCTGAACGAGATTGGTAAGGTCTGAATTTGCGTACGTTCATTGTGGTTGCTTTGACAATCTTCATATTCGTGGGCGTTGTCCATGCGCAAGATGGCGCAAATGACTTCGTTGAAGTTGAAGTTAGCAACCTGAATCCCTACATTGGCGAGCCATTTCTCTATTCCGCGCGATGGTATAGTGCGGAAGCTTCGGATGTTCTGGACAAAGTCGCGCCGATTTGGCCCACGTTTGAGGGATTAGGTCGGGTATCGGAGACGTATACCAGCACAGTAGAACGTCGCAATGACATTTTATACAGTGTTGTCATCATTGATGTGTGGCTGGTTCCGATACGTCGTGGCACGTTGTCTATTGAGCCTCTTGAATTTCGAACTTCACAGTTCACTCTGGATGAGCCTTATTCCGTAAAAAGTGCGGCGTTTACTGTGCTGGTTCAAGATTTACCACAACCCATTCCTGATGATTTTACGGGTACTGTGGGGCCATTTACGGTTGATACGCGTGTCAGCACGGAAACGTCTGAAGTGGGTATGCCCTTCTATTACGAGATGGAACTTGTGGGATCTGGTGGATTGCAGCAGGTTGTGTCACCTGAGATCGAATTTCCATCTGAATGGCAGGTTATTCAGGATCAGCCAGAGTATGAGAATGTTTCTGGGACTGTCAATCGTAGGACGTTCCGATGGCGGATTGTCCCGATGCAAGCAGGAAATTATGTCGTTGAGTCGTTCTCATTGAGTTACTTTGACCCAGAAACAACGTCATATTTGTCTGTAAATACATCGTCTGTGCAGGTCTCTGTTGGTTCTGGGAGTGACATTGTTGAGAGTCAGTTTCCAACCTCCCCTGCTAAGCAGGATGTTCCATCATGGGTTGAGTACCAAAGTGACTATTGGTTAGGTGGGGCTGGTTTTGCGACCACAGTATCGTTCTGGATACTGTGGTTTGTGCCAATTATTCTGTTTGTTGTTATGTGGCTTGTTGTTCGAGTTCGAGGGTTTGGGAGGCGAACATCCTGGTCCGGTCGTAAAGTTGGTAAACGAGGCTTGCGGCGGTCTATTAATCGACTTGATGGTAGAGGGCAAACACTGGTTGAGCAGATGATTACTTTGTTGAATGGCTCTGATTTATCCTTAGATGAAGAGCCTTGGTTTAGTTTTCGTCGTGATCTAGAGCAAGCTCGATATGCGCCTGATGATGGGCTTGGTGAGATTTTGCGTCAGCGATTCTTGGGTTTGGTCAGATGATATGAGACTGTTTGCTGGGGTTTTTGTGTTGCTACTGGCTGTTTTTGCGGTGGTTGTGGCACAAACTAGTTTTTATGAAGTGTCTCGTGAATCATATTTATCTAATGACTATGCGAAATCTATAAATTTACTTGAATCGGAGCCAGCACCTAACTTTTCAACGTACATCAACCTGGCAAATGCTTACTACATGCAAGGAAACAATGCAGCGGCTTTGCTCAACTACCGCCGAGCACAAATGTTGCAACCACGCTACGCAGGTATCAACGAGCAAATCACGCTGGTAAAAGCCCGTGCCAACACACTCCCCCGCCAATCCGACCAAGACAATCTTGGCAAAAGTATCCTCGCCATTGCCAACAGCTTCACGGTTAATGAACTGGGGTTAGCTTCGCTGGTGCTATGGCTGGCCATATGGGGTATTCTTATCCGCCATAAGCTAAAAAATGCTCAAATCAACCTGCCCTATCAGGCCATTATCCCCCTGATTATGGCGTTTTTGGCAATTGGATTGTTGTTTAGCGTGCGTTTATACACGACATTGGGGCAACCAGCAGCCATTGTGCTGCAATCCAGCATCGTCAGGAGCGGGCCCAGCGCCGACTACCCTACGCTGTTTGTCATTGATGATGCGTCCGAAATTGCCATCACCGGACAGCAAGAACAATGGATTCAATTCCAAGCCGAGGACGGCAGAATCGGATGGATGCAGGATGCAGCTATCGAGAAGATAAACTAAAGCATCTCAATCGATTCGTTGGCGATCATCGCTTCAGGATAATTTGATTCGATCCACTTGATAGTTTTTTGTAAAACACTGTGTGCATGGCGGGTAGAATTGCTCACGCAGACAATGGCAATCAGCGACGATTGGGGTGAATCAAGCAAATCAATTTCAGATGCGCCAACGTTAAATTGATTATGTAGGCGTTTGAGAAGTGACTTCACTACCATACGTTTATCTTTAAGAGAAATCGCATGGCTGATGTAGAGTTCAAGTTCGCATAAACCGATTATTGTTTTGGACATAAGGACTGCCTGCTAGTTCAGGCGAATGGTTATGGTTAAGATAAGGTTACGCAAGAAAAAAGTTTGGTTGTATAATTCGTAGATAAAACTATACTAATCATGAAGATTTCGCGCCTACTGTCAGGAGACCCTATGAAGCCCTTGACCAGGAAGCAAGCCGCACATGCATTCAAAATCGGTTTGCTCCTCTTGCTTGCTTTTGTATTCATCATGCCCGTTAGCGTGGCACAAGACGAAAACTTACTGGCAAACCCAGGTTTTGAAGGCGAGTTTATCACAGAAGGCAGTGATGAACTCCGTACCGTGGCGGCTGATTGGCAACCCTGGCACATTCCACGTTCCGATGACATGCCAACATTCCAGAACGCCCGCCCCTATTATATTGGCTCTACAACAGCCAATGCGAGTGGCATCTTGCCGCGTGTGCGCTCTGGTAGCCAGTCACAGATCTACTATTCGTTCTTTGAGACGCATGATGGCGGCATTTTGCAGCAGGTCAGCGGCATTACACCAGGCACTGAACTGCGCTTCAGCATTTACGCGCACGTCTGGTCGTCGGCCTTCAGCGACTTCAACATTAGCGATCAGGACGGCAGTGTCGCGCTGCGCGTCGGCATTGACCCGCTGGGTGGTACCGACCCGGATGCTGCCTCGGTTGTTTATTCGACACCGGGCATCTTCTACGACACGTTCCGCCAGTACTCGGTAATTGCTACCGCAGAAAGCGATACGGTCACGGTATTTGTGCGTAGCACCATTGCCGAAGTGGTTCGCAATACGGTCGTCTATCTGGACGATGCGGTACTGGAAGTCACGCCGGAATCCGGTGGTGAGGTTACTGAGGAACCGACCGAAGAAGTCACTGAAGAACCGACAGTCGAGGAGCCGACGGCCACCGAAGAACCCACGGCGACAGATGAGCCAACAGCAACTGAAGAGCCGACCGAAGAACCAACTGAGGAACCCACTGCTGAAGATCCAACACCGACGCTCGAAAGCAGTGAACCTACGGAAGAAGTCACTGAGGAACCGACGGCCACCGAAGAACCCACGGCCACCGAAGAACCCACGGCTACAGATGAGCCAACGGCAACTGAGGAACCGACTGAGCCAGTTGATCCGACGCCAACCCAGGAAGACAGCAGCGGCCTCGTGCCCACATCGACGTCAGTCTCTGAACCGACGGCAACGCCTGTTCCTGATGATGGTACTGACGAACCTAGCAGCCCCATTTCCGATGAGTTCCCGGGCCAGATTATCCATGTCGTGCGGCGCGGCGACACAGTTGTTGAAATCGCCACCCTCTATGGCAGCACGATTGAAGCCATCACCAATGCTAATGGTCTCGAAGACAACACGCTGATATTTGTCGACCAAGCGCTAATCGTCCCAGTACGTATTATTCCGGCAACGACCATACCATCGCCGACCCCGGTCGCAACTGTCGTCACGGAGAGTGGCTCCACAGGTGGTAGCAACGGTGATGATGGTGGCAGTACCCCGGCTACAGGCACACAGATTTATATTGTGCGGCCTGGTGATACCCTACTAAGGATCGCACGGAGCTATAACACCACAGTCGCCACGCTGGTCCAACTCAATGGTATTGCGAACCCGAACCGGATTTACTACGGCCAACGGTTGGTCGTGCCTGTACCCGGTGCGCAAGAAGCCCAAGAGGCTGCACCTGTTACCTACACCGTCCAATACGGTGATTACTTGCTGCGGATTGCAATCCGATACGGAATCAGCCTGACAGAACTAGCAGAAGCCAATGGCATCAGCAATATCAATCGCATCTTCCCAGGACAGGTGCTGACAATTCCGCAATCATGAGCGAATATCGGCGTATCGTTAACGTAACACACAATAGCGTCGTTCTGGAGCGCGCGAAGTGGTGCATCAGTTTCTGGTGCCGCTTTCGCGGGCTCCAGTTCGTAACCCGTCTGCCGGAAAACCAGGGACTTCTGTTTGTGTCTGACCACGACAGTAAGTCCGACACGACGATCCACATGCTCTTTATGTTTATGTCCATCGGTGTGATTTGGGTAAATGCCGAAGGCATTGTGGTGGACAAGAAACTGGCAAAACCCTGGCGGCTGGCCTATGTGCCTGCCAAACCAGCCAAGTACTTTATCGAAGCCAATACAAGCATCTTAGAGCGCGTTTCTATCGGAGACAAACTCACGTTCAAATCGGTAAAATAATGAAACACACTCAACGACTTATCCAGGTGACGGGCATCATAATGCTCGTCATCGGCCTCCTGATAACGCAAAATCCTCTCATCGCCCAATCAGAAGCTGTTGACAATACGGAGCCTGCCGAAGGCTTGACGCTGCATGTGGTCCAGCGGGGGGAGAATCTGTATCGTATCGCCCTGGCCTATGACACGACAATTGATACGCTGGCTGAACTCAATGGTATTACCAATGTGAGCAGCATCTTCGTCGGCCAGCGTTTGCTTGTCCCCGCCGGCGAAGATACGTCGATACCCGCGACGCATACGGTACAGGCCGGGGAAACACTGGCAAATATCGCTGATTTGTACGATCTGGATTGGCAGTATTTGCTAGATCTCAATCAACTGGCTAATGCGAATCGGATCTATCCCGGGCAGGTCATCGCACTTGTGCCAGAAGCCGTTACAACACCGACGCCAGAACCGACACCTTCCAACGAACCCAGCCAAGAGCCAGCGACAGATGTCCCGGCAACGGACACCGTGCCAAATGAAGCTGAAACTGAGCCTGGGTTAGGTATTGTGGCCACCCCGGCAGAGCCTTCCGTCACCGGGATTCCGTTCCTGCATACTGTCCAAAGTGGCGAAACATTATTCAAGATCGCCACACGCTATGGCCTGACCGTCAATGATCTGGTGACAGCCAATTCCATTGCTGACCCTACACGCATTTACAGCGGGCAGCAGTTGATTATCCCGAACCTAGAAATTCCAGAAGCGGTTGTGAACCTGCCTGAACCACTGTCTTATGTGCAAGTCAATCCGATTCTCTTCAAAGAGGGCGAAGCAGGCTCCTTTGTCATTACGACATCTACGCCAATAACGCTTACGGGAACTTTCCTGGGGTCTGACTTACGGATTATCAGCCAGGACGGGTTGCAGCATATGGCCATTGTCGGTATCCCGATGTATACCGTTGCAGGCATCTACCCTGTACAGCTATTCGTCGGGGCTTCGACAACATACACCTTCAATGTGCGCGTTATCGCTGGCAACTATGGGGCGCAGTATATCACCCTGGGCGCAGACCAAGCCCCTCTTTATGATCCAGTTGTCGATGAAACAGAACTCAATCTGCTAAACCGCATCACCAGCGAGTTCACTGAGCCAAGGTTATATGGTTCAAACCTGAGTTTACCCGCAGCAGCCGCTATGAATGCACCATATGGTGCAAGTCGCTCGATTAATGGGGGCGGATTTGATCGCTATCACTCCGGCGCTGATTTTGCATCGCCCCCAGGAACCAATGTATTGGCAGCGGCTCCCGGCAAAGTCGTGCTGGCGGATACGCTGAATATCCGAGGAAACGCAGTGGTGATTGACCACGGCGAGGGCGTATTTACAGCTTATGCGCACATGTCGAGTTTACTAGTTAGCATTGGTGAGACTGTGCAAACTGGGCAGGTCATCGGGCTAGCAGGATCTACAGGTCGCAGCACAGGGCCGCATCTACATTGGGAAGTATGGGTCAATGGCGTGCCTGTCAATCCATTACCCTGGTTGCAAACTGCCCTACCATAAACAGCAAACCTGAGAAACAAAAACGGGCCAGCTACTGCTGAACCCGTTTTTTATTTGTGTTGTTACGATCTCTTAGCCGTAGGCTTCATCGAGTGATTCAAAGTCGGTGAACAGGAAGTGATCGTGATAGTAGTGAATCCACAAGAATGAGAGAATCGCTGTGTAGTAGGCTGTATCGAAGTGCGCGTTGGGATCAATACCTGGGGAGACGATACCAGCAATGACATAAACCAGGAAGAAGATCACCAGGGAGCCACCCAACAGCAGCGTGCTGAGAATGTACAAACCACGAGAGTCCTTGCTGCTGCGGCTGAAACGCGCCACCAAGGGGGATTCTTTATCGAGCTGACCATATTCCTGGCGAATTTTGATGATGTAGAACGTAATGGCCAGGTACTGGAACGAATGCCATGTGTTCAACCCCTGGAAAGCAGTGTCGAGGTTCGGAAGCAAGGGGGTGAAGAAAGCAACGATAACCGTAATGACCATGAAAGCCGTCTTGGGCCAGTTGATGATTCCCTGGCGGTACTCACGCACAGTTTTAATCACATAGGCAGCAAATGCAACGAAGAACACAGCACTCATGGCCACAAAGAACCAGGGTTGCTCGAAGAAATCCGGAATGGCTGAACCGAGGTCATTTGTACCAATCTCGAATGTTCCCTGGCTGATCTTGTAGGCCGCAATCGGGAACAAGCAGGTCAAAATAACGGCGTAATCAATCAAGCGTGCCGGCATGCTAACTGCACTATGGCGAACGTATTTGCTCTCTTTGTGATTGTAAAGCTCAACGATGTACGTCACCTGATGCAAAACGTGAATGGATGCCCAGAAGAAGAAGACGGTCAGCAGCAGCGTCAAATTGAGGAATGCGAGGGCAATCACGATGATCGGAATAATAATCGACGAGCGAATGAGCATCGGATAACGTTTGCTGAAGCTATTATCCAACCCCGTGCGCAGGAAGGTCGACATCATGTGTGGGCCGCCAATAGCGATGGCAACAAAACCATTGACGACATTACGGGCGACATCATCATTGATACCAAAAATATCGCGTCCGGCAAGATAGAACAGATACGGGAGGGGAACCACGATCACACTGAATGTGATAAACAGCAAGTCCCACTTGCGATCACGCAACCAAAATGAATTTTTACTCTCATTTTCGCGCGCAACAGTCCCTGCGGAAGCAACGGCAGCCATAGTATGCCCTTTCAACACCTTCGAATTTTGAGAACTAACTGAGAATTGCCAGCGTCGAACGTATTATAAACAATTTATTTAGCCTCGCAAAGTATTTTTAATCTGAGTAGGAGAATTGGTGTCAAACGACGGGTCAATTAGTAACCAAATAATCGGCACAGGTTCACCTGATTAGCGGTACCGCACGTCCCTAAAACATTGAAAAAAGCCACGGCAATCAGGCCACATATCGCCAAAATACCTAACCCCACAAGGCATCCGCACCAAGCGAATGGACCTCCGCCCAGAATGCCCAGGAACAACTCAAGAAAATGGCCGACACCCTCCAGAAGAATGCCAATGAATTGCAGGCCAAATACAAGAAACACGCCAACGATGCAGATCCCACAGCACAGTACCAAAACCAATGGGCTTGAACCCAGGTCAATATTCAGGTTTTGTAGAAGCTGAATGACCGATTCCATGGGGTTTATCTCACCTAATATCTTCACCTTGCGGCTGGCACACACCTGTCAATTGTGTTTCTAGTGCCCAATCACTACCCGGCTGGCGCGTATAACAATCACAGAACACACTATCCTGGGATTCGTTATGGCTTGACTGCCAAAAGACATAATTTACATGTGTTTCCAGGCACATTTGGTCGTCGGTTTGCTGCGTTATGAGACTACGGGTAATGGCAACACCGCGATCTTCGATTTCCATGATGGTCTGGATACTCAGTAGCGGATGCATGGCCGGGTCAGGCACATCGGCATGCTGAAGCATGATCTGGCCGTTGACTGCCAAATAGAAAAATGTGCAGGGGGCTAGCAATATCACTAACCAGAAAACGAGCAACAGGCTGCAACCCAAACGGCGGATGATACTGGGTCGCCGCAAAGGCTGGCCAGCTTCCTGACGAAGACGATCTTGTTCGTTCATTTATGACTCTCATTCGTGGATATTACGTTGGCATATTGGATGTGTATATCGTCATTCGCGTCATAGGATACAAGACCAAAATAGGGAGGCTCATCATCGGCCATCGACAGGATTTTTGGCAGAAGTAAGGGCAAGTCTTCGACAAGGTCATAGTCATTGAGCGTGGCTACATCTACCCAATGAAGCGTGCCCTCGCGTTCATCAGCAACCACCTGGCGGCTGTCGCTATACGCGGTAAATACAAACAGCATGATGCCCGATTCTTCACCCGCATTGATATTGTGTACGGATCGCAAGCGGACATCGCGCACTGTGAGGCCACTCTCTTCTTTGATTTCGCGTATAGCGGCGGTATAAGGGTCTTCGTCAGCTTCTATGTGGCCACCCAGCCCATTGTACTGGTTAGGGAAGACGCGCCGAGTGGGGCTGCGCTTCATGAGCAAGACATCATCGCCATTGAGCACAAAGCATAGTGTACGCGGGATTGTTAACCATCGTCCTGATGTCGCATCAGCACCTTGTTGGGAAGCTCCCATGAGTTGCTCTCCTCTTCCTGAATACTATAACATGATGGCCATATATATCATGGGTGCGCAGCCAAGACGAGAGCGATATTTTTCTATCACAGGCTATTGCGTATCGTCAGGTCACATGTTACGTTTATCGTGGTGCGTCTCTCCGAAAAGGCTAAACTAATGGCAGGTGATTATACATCCCCACCTATTTTAAAAATTATTCCATTGGAACAGGTTCATCCTCATGAGGTACATGATCCACAGCGTTCAAGGCCGCTGATTGAGCGCTTGAAAAAAGCTGAATATCTCACCAATCCGATCATGGTCGCACCTGGCCACCAAGATGGCCATTACGTCGTGCTGGACGGGTCGAATCGCTATCATTCGTTCTCTTCATTGGGGTACTCGCGCATCTTGGCACAGGTTGTTTCCTATGAATCTGAGGATGTGGATCTTGCCATCTGGCATCACGCTGTCAGCCATATCAATGACCATCTGCTAATCTCTGAGATTGAGAAAATCCCGGACGTCACCGTGACGCGCGGTTGGGCAGATAATGAGGTCGCAAGTATCATCCTGCGTGATGGCATCTATCTGACAATCCAGGCGAATGTGGAAACGAAAAAAGAGTTAAGTCGAGTCTTGCGCGATGTAGTGGATGTGTATCAAAAGAATGGCATTTTGCATCGGACGCCATCGGATGATCCCAAAGAAGTATGGCGTGCCTTCCCGGATGCGACAGCATATGTTCGGTTCCCACTGTATCAGCCAAATGATATTTTGGCTGCACCAGAACATGGCGGGCTGCTGCCACCAGGAATCAGTCGGCATATTATTCATGGTCGAGCTTTGCGTGTAAACTACCCGCTGTCACTGCTCAAAGACGATACGATGCCGCTTGAAGAAGCCAATGCCGCGCTCCGCGACTGGCTGCAAGACAAGGTAGAAACACGAGCTGTTCGCTATTATGCTGAGAGTACCTATCAGTTTGACGAATAAGACATATAAGGCGACATCATGGCACAAACCGTAGCTGACGTATTGGCCCAGGCCGAATTGTATACAGATGAGGCTGACTACATCATGATTCACTTGCCTGCGCGGGCGATTACGTCTGCGGCGAGCGTATTGGCAGAAGTCGGCGATCCCTTTTCGGGGCTGATTGTCGATAAAGACGAGGTCACCCTGATCCTAGATGTCGAGGCCTATGAAGAATACAAAAAGCGCCTGCATGGGCACCAAGCAGAGATGGGTTTGTGGCGGCTGATTACCTTTGACATGGAGCTAGAGAGCGATTTGCTGGGCTTTATGGCTACTGTGAGTAAGGCACTGGCCGATGCAGGCATCAGCATACTGCCGCTAGCCGCCTATTCGCGCGATCATATTCTGGTGCCTGCCGAGCGAATTGACGACGCTATCGCCACACTAAATACCTTAAAATCCAATTTCACGAGTTGAGCCAGAAAACCAACCGCTATGGAAATCAATATCTTCAACGATCCGAATGACGTGCCCCAACCCAAAGATAAGATCAAGATCGAACGGGTGGAGGCGACTCCCTACCCGGATGGATTCCGGGTACACGTCGAGATTGACGTGACCCCGTTCAGGGAGCGGCCCAATCTACTGATTGTCATGCTGGATGAAGCTGGGAACAACATCAATGAGCTGAGCGTCATCGAGACGATGCATACCAAGATGGAATTCACACTGCATATCCGCGGAAAAGCTGATCCGGCAGGAACGTACCAGATTGCAGTTGAACTCTTTTACGAAACTCGGAACCCCCCTCAGGATCAAGCCAGTGTTTCTGTAGACATCCCCACTGCTGATGCCTAACAACATTGATGCTCCCCCACCGAGAGCGCTTTACATTTCTCGTGAGGTTGCTGTTCAAATCGCGAAACAGGCTGATGCGCACCCCAATGAAGAAGTCTGTGGTTTGCTAGCAGGTAACACACAGAACATCACACAAGTGTTCCCTATCGCAAACGACGCGCCAGTGAAAAGCAGCTCTTTCCAGATGAATGCGGCTGAGCTGTTACGAGTGCTGAAGCAAATTGACCTCAGCGAAAACGACATCATTGCGACGTATCACAGCCATCCGAATGGCAAATTGATAGTATCCAAGCAGGATATCACCGCGCTTGGCCAGAACTGGCCTCATGTTTGTCATGTCGTCGTAGGTCGACAAGCTGGCGCGCTATTGATGAAAGCCTGGACTATCCAGAATCAAGACATCAGCTCCGTGCCCATCCTGGTGGATAAGCGGAAAGTCCGTTTTGACGATCCTCAACGTTTATCCAAAGCACAGCAGGTTGCCATTATACTAGCAGCAGTAATCACTATCATGATTCTGATTGCCCTGGCAGTGACATTACTGCCCCCGCCACCGGATCTGACCAATCCGTTCCGGTGATTCGCACGGAGCACACAACATGCTATTTGAAATCGTCATCATCATTTTGGTCGGCTGGGTAGCCGGCATTCTTGTCAACGCCTTGGCCGATGAACTCCCCTATCGGCGTAACCCAGCGCTGCCTGTTTATGCTGATGGCAGCCCGCGTCCGGTTACGGCCTGGTCAGGCATATTGGCTTATGTGCTTAACCAGCGTGCCCCTGAGGGTGGCAAACCTAACACGAAGCGTAACCGTGAATATGATCCGTCGAACGAGCTATCCTGGCGCTACCCAGCGACCGAATTCCTGACGATTATTTTGATGTTGATCGCGTACATGGCCGCACAGCAATACGATGTGCCCTTTGCGCAGCAGGTCTTCTGGTACATTTATATGGCGATCATGGCATTGATCATCGTGATCGACATTGAGCACAAGTTGATCCTATTTGTGGTCATCATACCCTCAGCAATCATCGCGCTGATTGATGCTGTTTTACTGCCTGTGCCGCAGCCGAGCCTACCTAATGCTCTGATTGGTGGACTGATTGGCTTTGTGACGTTCTATCTGTTTTACAAAGGTGGCTTTTTGTTCACCTATTTGATGGGCAAAATGCGCGGAGAGGAAATCAACACGGTCGCCTTCGGTTATGGCGATGTCATGATGATCACACTGACCGGATTGATGGTCGGCGCGGCCCATGTCATCGTGGCGCTGTTCCTGACAGTCATTTTCGGCGCGATTGGCGCGTTGGTATATATCGTCGCGCGGTCACTATTGGGAAGTCGGTACTCGGCGTTTACGGCACTCCCCTATGGCCCGTATATCGTGCTGGCAACTATTCTGATGCTTCTGTTTGGCGAACCGATCCGAATGGCCATGATGGGTGTTTAACCATAGCGACATCTGCTAGTTGGCAACATCTGCCGACTGGATGATGCCGCCGCCCAAGCAAATTTCGCCATCGTAGACGACGGCGCCCTGCCCAGGGGTAATATCACGCTGAAGCTCATCAAAGCGCACATGAATTTCCGACTCTGAGCGCACAGTCACGTTTGCGGGCTGTGCTTTTGCTTTGTAGCGAATCTTGACCTGAGCAGCAAAACTCTCGCCAACAGGTGCCTCATCGCTAACCCAATTGAAGCGCGTAGCGACCAATTCATCTTTGCCGAGTTGATCGCGCGTGCCTACGATCAAGGCATTTCGGTAAGGGTTCATGGCAATGACGTACAGTGGGTCCTTGTAACTGAGTCCCAAGCCTTTACGCTGGCCAATGGTGTAATTCGCCAGTCCATGATGCTCACCGATTTGCGTGCCATCGCGGAAGACAATCGGACCGGGCTGCATGATCTCCGGTGCATGCACCTCCAGAAAATCACGATAGTCATTCTTGCCGAGGAAGCACAAATCCTGGCTATCTTTTTTGCTCTCCACACGCAATCCAAATTTGGCTGCGAGGGCGCGTACTTCGTGCTTGGGATACTCACCTACTGGGAATAGTGTCTGCGAGAGTTGTTCCTGCCCCATCACGCTGAGGACATAACTCTGGTCTTTGTTGTCATCGATACCACTTTTGAGCACGAATTTGCCACTTTCTGCTTGATGGATACGGGCATAGTGGCCCGTCGCCAAATAATCAGCATCGAGAGCAAGTGCATTGTTTAGCAGGTAATCAAAGCGAATATGCCGATTGCACTCCATACAGGGGTTCGGCGTAATGCCCTGGCGATGTCCGTTGATGAAGTACTCAACGACAGTTGCGCGGAATACGTCTTTGGTATCCAGAACATAAAAAGGAATGCCGAGATGATTGGCGATGCGCTCAGCATCGGCCATTTGCTCCGGGGTGCAGCAGCGGTTGTGATCTGCCCCACCCATCGCTTCGTCCGACCACAGGCGCATCATCATGCCAATGACTTCATAGCCCTGCTCTACTAGCAATGCAGCGGCAACGGAGCTATCAACGCCGCCACTCATGGCGACGACGACGCGCTTATCTACAGATGTCATGATGATTTCACAGTCGAATTCAATTTGCGGAGTGTGGTAACGGACTCTGAAACGGCCCTAATGGCGTATTCTACGTCTTCCTGGGTGGTATGTAGGCCAACAGTTAGACGCAGGCTGCTGAGCGCCTTTTGGCGATCATAGCCCAGGGCAAGCAGTACGCCAGATGGCTCTGGATTGCCCGTTTTGCAAGCGCTGCCGCTGCTGCCAGCTACCCCCTTCATATCGAGATGCATAAGCAGTTTATTGCCGTCTACCCCGTCAAAGACAAAACTGGCATGGGAAGGCAGGCGTTCGGTTGGATGACCTGATAAATGACTATGCGAAAAACCCGAAAGAATACCATCGATCAATTGATCGCGCATTTGGGCCAGATGCTGTATGCGTGCATCCCGGTCTGAATAGGCAAGTTCCAGGGCTTTGGCCATACCGACGATACCGGGGGTATTCTGCGTCCCAGCGCGACGACCGCGCTCATGGCTGCCCCCACTCTGACTGGGGATCAGGTCAATGCCATCGCGGACATAAAGCAAGCCAACACCTTTGGGACCATAGAATTTATGGGCGGACAGGCTCAGCATATCCACGCCGAGCTCCTCAACATCGAGCGTCATCTGGCCGCCAGCTTGCACGGCATCGGTATGAAAAGCGACATGGTGCTTCTGCGTGATCTCAGCAAGCTGTGTCAGAGGAGAAAGCGTACCAATTTCGTTATTGGCATACACGATACTCGTCAAGATGGTATCATCACGAATGGCATCCTCAAGTGAGATAATGCTCACCTGACCTAGTTCATCAACAGGCAGAATGGTACTGGTGAACCCAGCGTAGTCTACTAATTGTTGGATGGTGCGCGTCACTGCCGGATGCTCTACTGGCGATGTGATGATATGATTGCCTTTACCAGCAGCCCTGGCGACAGTGGCAAAGCCACGTATGGCTAAATTGTCACTCTCAGAGCCACCGCTGGTAAAAACAATTTCATTGGGTTGGCAGTTCAGTATGTTGGTAATGGTTTGTCGGGCATCTTCTATGGCGCGTTCAGCCTGACGGCCAAACTGATGGATGGACGATGCATTACCGAAATGCTCGGAAAAGTACGGCAGCATGGCTTCGACGACGCGCGGGTCGGTGGGCGTTGTCGCGGAATGGTCAAGATATACGTTGCGTTTGGTCACGGTTAAAGGGTGTCCTTTAGCACCAACTGGTCCTTGTATTTTAATAAACGTTTATGGCTTTGTCAGGATGCACTCCCCGTGGTGGTGAATCCGGCTGGAATTATGTATTATGACACGAGCAATATTGGGAGGGACCTGTTGGCACAGAATCCAACATCCAATAAAACCATAGGAGACAAAATCCATGTCTATCATTGAGAATGTCTATGCTCGCGAAGTACTGGACTCTCGTGGTAACCCGACCGTCGAGGTCGAGGTCAGCCTGGAAGATGGCGGCTTTGGCCGTGCAATCGTGCCCAGCGGCGCATCGACCGGCGAATACGAAGCCATTGAACTACGCGACGGTGACAAATCCCGCTTCGGCGGTAAAGGCGTCCTGAAAGCTGTCGATTCGGTCAATGACGTTATCGCGGAAGAACTCATCGGCATCAGCGCTTATGAGCAAAAAGCAATCGACGAATTTATGCTCGAACTGGACGGCACACCTAACAAAGCCAAACTGGGTGCCAATGCCATCCTCGGCGTCTCGATGGCCGTTGCCCACGCGGCTGCAAACAGCCTGGGCCTGCCCCTTTACGCTTACCTGGGTGGCGCACATGCCCACGTCCTGCCAGTACCGATGATGAACATCATGAACGGCGGCAAGCACGCGGCTGGCAGCACAGACTTCCAGGAATTTATGGTGATGCCTGTTGGCGCCCCGACATTCCGTGAAGCCCTGCGCTGGGGTGCTGAAATCTACCATACCCTGAAAAAGGTTATCCACGACAAAGGCTTCTCCACAGCCGTTGGTGACGAAGGCGGTTTCGCACCGAGCCTGGGCAGCAATCAAGCAGCCCTGGACGTCATTATGGAAGCTATCGACAAAGCGGGTTACAAAGCTGGCGAAGAAATCTTCATTGCACTTGACCCAGCCGCGTCCGAAATCTACAGCGACGGTTACTACAACCTCGATATTGAAGGCAAGAAGTTGACCGGCGAAGAAATGGTCGAATTCTGGGCCGATTGGTGCGACCGTTACCCGATCATCTCGATTGAAGATGGCCTCGACGAAAATGACTGGGAAAACTGGTCCAAGCTGGTAGCCCGTATCGGCGATCGCGTCCAGATCGTTGGCGACGATTTGCTCGTTACAAACACCGACAAAGTCAAACGTGCCATTCGTGAAAAGGCCGCGAACGCCCTGCTGTTTAAGGTCAACCAGATTGGCTCGCTGACAGAAGCTTTCGCCTCAGCACAGTTGTCACAGCGCCATAATATGACCGTTGTCACCAGCCACCGTAGCGGTGAAACAGAAGACAACACCATTGCCGACCTGGCTGTCGCCCTGAACGCTGGCCAGATTAAGACTGGTGCCCCAGCCCGTACCGACCGTGTCGCCAAGTACAACCAGTTACTGCGTATTGAGGAAATGCTCGGCAGCGCCGCAAAGTACGCTGGACCAGCCGCATTCGCAAACCTCAATATGGATATCTAAATCTATCGCTATCAGGCGAAGTCGTCATACAAGAAAGGGAATTCCGTGCCGCGTCCGTTAAACAGCAAAAGTACGAAAATAGTCGCCACTCTGGGACCCGCATCGCGTGATCCAGAGATTATCCGGCAGATGCTGCGCGCCGGTATGGATGTGGCACGCATCAACTTCTCTCATGGCGACCATGAAACGCATGGCAAAGCAATTGAGGCCGTTCGGAAAATCGCTGCCGAAGAAGGCATCAATGTCGCTATTTTGTGCGACATCCAAGGCCCGAAAATCCGAATAGGTACGGTTGCCAACGAACCCCTAATGATAAAAACCGGGGACACCATCACGTTTACGTTGGATGATGTCCCCGGCGAAGATGGTCTTATCTCGCTACCTCACCCAGAATTCATGCAGGACTTGAGTGCTGGTTCGACATTGCTGCTCGACGACGGCAATCTCCAGATGACTGTCACAGAAACGAGTGCAAGGCAGGTCCGCTGTGAGGTCGTCATTGGTGGGCCATTGACATCACGCAAGGGTGTTTCCGCCCCCGATGCCACGTTGACGCTGTCAGCGATCACTGAAAAAGATCGCGCGGATATCGAATTCGCATTGAGCCAGGATACAGACTACATCGCCATGTCGTTTGTGCGTAAGGCCGATGACATTCGGCAGCTCAAATGGTTGATGAATTTCTTCAACGGTGACGCGGCTATCATCGCCAAAATCGAGATGCGCGAAGCTCTGGAGAATATCGAAGAGATCATCGCCTTATGCGATGGCATTATGGTCGCCCGTGGTGACCTGGGCGTCGAAACCCCGGCAGAGCGTGTCCCGCTGGAACAGAAACGGATCATCCAACTGTGTAACGCGGCAGCAAAACCTGTCATCACCGCCACACAAATGCTGGAATCCATGAAGAGCAACCCACGACCAACCCGTGCGGAAGCCAGCGATGTGTACAACGCGATCCTCGACGGAACAGATGCCGTCATGCTGAGCGCCGAAAGTGCCGCAGGCAAATTCCCGGTGCGCGCTGTGGAAGTGATGGCGAATATTGCCATTACTGCGGAGAAAGAAATTGGGAACCAGCGAAACGACCGCTACGTTTTTGATGTCGCAGAAACAACGACAGTCAATCATGAAACGGTATCGAATGCCATAGGCGAAGCAACCTTCCATATTTCCGAGGCACTGCATCCTACAGCAATCATCACCACGACACTATCGGGCTATACTGCCCGCAGAGTCGCCCGCGAACGTCCAACGACCCCCATCTTATGTATGACGCCTGTCGAACGTACCTATCGACGTATGGCTTTGGTATGGGGTGTACATGCTTTCCATGTGGCCTCATTCAACACTGTCGATGAAATGATCATCGTGACGGTGCGTGCAGCCCACGATGCCGAACATGTGCATCGCGGCGACCTGTTAGTTATCATTGCAGGGGTGCCGTTCGGCATCGCCGGCCAAACAAACTTCTTAAAAGTTCATCGTGTGGGTGAACAGGGCGAAATCTAAACGCACTACCCCTACTTAGTAATTGTCATCAACATATTGGGGCATATCGGACGCGCTATCTGCGGATGCAGTTGGATCGTTAGCCAGCCACTTATTGGAGATGGCAGGCGGCTCTGGTGCGCGCCGACTGATGTGACGTGAGGTGTTAATCACTGTGTCATCGGGCATGTACTGATTCTGGGAGGCCGCACAGTACGGGCAAATCTCCCAGGAAAGTTCCAGTAGATGATTACAAACCGCACAAGGCCGCTTTAAACGTGTGTGGCAGGTTGGGCAAGCTTGCCAATCCGGGTCGACACGCTGAGCGCAACCGGGGCAGTGGGGCTTCTCCTCAATTTCCTGTAACAACGCTTCCTCTTCCAAAGACCGCTCATAGGCTTCTGACAGGGTTTCCCTGGGGCGCAGCATGATATAGATAAACAGGCCGGGTATCGTCAGGATAGCGACCATAATGCCAACGAGAATGCTGGCGATCCCATCGCGGGAGCGCGACCGCATATCGCGATATGCCCAGATAATCATTGCTAACCAGAATGCTGCGAGAACAACACCGCCATAGACAAGTGCAATCAACAGCCCCGAATCAAGATTTTCCATAGTTGCCTAATGCCCTATTGCTTATTGCAAACAGCCAATTTGACTGACACTGGTTGAAAGTGATACGTAAAGTGATGTGTGCAGTATAGCAGTGACATATTGTGCACGCAACGCGCTGCTCTTGTATGCTACACTGAACGCATTGACTGCTTATGAGCACATACTCATGACACAACACGATTCGTTACGCATACGCGAATTACCGGATCACGAACGGCCACGGGAGCGATTACTTCATCAGGGAGCAGATCGGCTCAGCAATAGTGAGTTGCTGGCGATTCTGTTGCGAACAGGCACACCGAATGAGAATGTAATCCAACTGGCAACACGCTTACTAGCGCGCTTCGATGGGTTAGCAGGAATGGCGCAAGCCTCTGCGACACAACTCAAAGAAATCAGTGGATTGGGTGATGCCAAGTCCGCACAAATCCTGGCGACCGTTGAACTGGCTAGACGACTTAACGCGCATATGCCGCATGAGCAGCCTCAAGTTCGTAATGCCGCACAAGCTGTGAAACTCGTGGAGGATATGCAGAAACTTAAACAGGAACAAGTGCGCATTATGCTGTTGGATACGGCACAGCACGTCAAGGCGATCCGTACTGTGACAACGGGCACCGTCAATGCCTCGCTTATTCGCATTGCTGAATTGTTCAGGTTGCCCATTGTTGAGCAGTGTCCAGCGATAATATTGCTGCACAACCACCCATCGGGCGATCCGTCCCCATCAGCCGATGATAGGAACATTACGAAAGCGGTTGTTGGCGCAGGTGATATGCTCGATATTGATGTGGTTGATCACATTATCATTGGCCATAGCACATGGTATTCGTTCCGAGAAGCGGGTCGACTGAGATAGGCGGTCGCTACTCGGCTTGACTCACCTGAGGAACAACGTCTACCCAACCTCGATATAGGCCCAACTCACTGACAAAAACATCATAATCGTGGCCGGATGCATAGAATTTGATGTCCTTGATGCTCGTTAAGGGCGGATAACCTGCGGCTGACAATGTCGCGATCAAATTATCGGATCGATAAGTATACCAGACCTTTTGATTCATCTGGAGATTGGCTTGCAAGCAGCCACTACACTGGTTTGGGTAGTCGCGGTTGGGGTCATCAGCATAGTAAAGGCCCTGAATCCATTCAAAAGTGCCGCCATCTTCAGTCTCGAAGCGCAGGCGCAGCATGAGGGGACACTCACTGCCTTCCTGGCCACATTTGCTGAGCGACTGGTAATTAATCAGAACCGTTGTCTCTATCTCCAGGAAGGTATAGCCTTGTAGCGAGACACCATCAGGACCAAAGCTCTGTGAACAATTGGTTTCACCGTGGGACTCTGCCCCATTGCCACGGGTATAGCGGACTGCACGCCGCCCTTCCCAGTAATCCATCGTATAGGTACTGCTCGGCAGATTGTCCTGACGAACTTCACAACCCCAGGGATAAGGTAGATACTGAGCATCATCCACAACACTGGGTTGGATAAAGGCGAAAAGCCCTTTGTCAATGAGGTTCTCACGATATGTCGTTACACGGGAGGGATTATTGAGGTCACCACCGACACGATACTGTTGACCCGACGTCACAGAAACGGCAGAGCGCTCGTCAGTGGCGAAGATAATCGCGTTACCTTCACGGGTATCAACATACATGCGATTATTGACGCTGCTTATCACATAACGCCCTGTGTCAAGAATATCGACACGGTTCCCAGCAACATCAATAATGCGAATATCACTTAATTCATTGCCTCTGTCAAAAACAAAGATGTCTAGTTCACCGTCAAACGAATCGAGGATTATTTCTGATCTGAGAACGGACCATGAGAAACGCGGATGCTCCGCACTGAGCAGCCGAATTTCGCTATTGTCCTGCAAGGTCAACAAGGCTAACGGACCGCGCTCTGGGTCGGCGCTTCCAAAAACCAGCACGCTCTGGGTTTGGGCACTGTTGTTGATGACAACCGGGCGCGTCGGCAAAGTTGTTTCCGCACGATAGCCGCGTTCAGTGACATCGGCATTAGTGACGAGAGCTGTCCCTCGGCTAATCTGAAGCGTTGCAGACATGGGCACAGTACTACGAAAAATAAATCCATAGAGACCGATGGTACTTGCCAGACAGATCATGCAGAAGACGACAAAAGCCGTCACCAGAACCCCCCAGGTAATACGCCCCATTGGAATTCCAACTTCGTTTTCGTTCGTCGTATCGGTCATAGTCTGTTGCTCGGTCATAAATTCATTCGATGCTAATCGTACACTCAGGGCCGACATTATAGCACAGCCTCCCCCTAATCACTGTGCCATTTTGTTGTATAATCAGAAGCGAAACCACAGTTAATTCCTGCAACAAAATCACGGAGCAATCTATATGTCTGGTCATAGTAAATGGTCGACTATTAAGCGCAAAAAGGGAGCCGTTGACGCTAAACGCGGCAAGATCTTCACACGGCTTGCAAAAGAGTTGACCATCACAGCACGCGAAGGTGGCGGCGATGAAGATAGTAATCCACGGTTATCCCTGGCTGTTGAAAAAGCCAAAGCAGCCAACATGCCAAAGGACAACATCGAACGTGCGATTAAGAAAGGCACGGGCGAACTAGAGGGTGGGCAGCTCGAAGAGTTTACCTACGAAGGTTATGGAATTGACGGTATCGCTTTCATTGTCGAGGTGCTAACGGACAATAAGAACCGCGCGCTGGCAGAAGTCAAGAACGCTTTCAATAAGAATGGCGGTAGCTTGGCCAGCAATGGTTCAGTGGCGTGGCAGTTCGAGCAGAAGGGCTACATCACCGTAAAAGCTGATGATGTCGATTTCGACGAGCTGTTCCTTATCGCCGCCGATGCCGGTGCAGAAGACGTCGTGCCAGAAGATGAAGTCATCATCGTCTATACACCGCGTGATGCTTATGGTGCCGTGGAAGGTGCCCTGCGCGAAGCCAAATACGATGTCGAGGATGGCGAGCTGCGCTGGTTCGCACAGAATGAATCATCGCTGCCTGTTGCCAAAGCTGTACAAAATATGCGCCTGCTAGATAAACTCGAAGAGTTGGATGACGTGCAGAGCGTTTCGTCAAACCTCGATATTACTGACGAAGTCGCCATGGCCTTTGATAGTGAGTAAGCGCTTTGTATGCTCTCATTAGGGATTGATCCGGGAACAGCCATCGTCGGGTATGGGTTCGTCGAAGAACACAATGATGGCTCGTTGGAAGCCATTCATTATGGCGTTATCCGTACCCCGGCCAAGACACCAATGCCCGAACGGCTGGAAACGATTTTCAATGAGTTGAGCGATCTCATCGAGACCTACCAGCCACAAAGCGCAGGCGTGGAAGAGTTGTTCTTCGCCAGGAACGTGACGACAGCTATAACCGTTGCCCAAAGCCGAGGATGCATTTTGTTGGCCCTGCAACAAGCGCAAATCCGAATTAATGAATACAAGCCAAACCAGATTAAACAGTCAATTTCCGGTTATGGTGGTGCGGATAAAGCGCAGATGCAGGAGATGGTGCGCCTGCTGCTCAATCTAGAGAAGATTCCGAAGCCTGATGATGCAGCCGATGCGTTGGCTGTTGCCATCACGGATATTCATACAAGCCATTATCCTAGTGCTTACGACGACCTGACTTAGAGGGCAAGCTTTTGATTGCGAGTATCAGCGGCTATGTGGATTACAAAGATGCACAACTTGCCGTCATCACAGTGGGTGGCATCGGTATTGAAGTGATTGCGACACGGTCTGCCCTGGAGAAGTGTCAGATCGGGCAGCAAGTGAGCTTACAGACGCGCCTCATCGTACGTGAGGACTCCCTGACGTTGTTTGGTTTCGCCACACCGCAGGAACGCGATCTATTCGATACGCTCATCAAAATCAACGGCGTCGGGCCTAAGTTGGGCGTCACCATCCTCAGCAGCCTGAATATCGACAACTTACGGCAGGCCATCATCAGTGAGCGCTCAGAAATCCTAACGCGCGTACCGGGCATCGGCAAGAAAACGGCCCAGAAGATTCTGTTTGAACTCAAAGACAAGATACCCGTTGGACTGGATGCTGTGCCAGAATCGGGCGTCAGCGATGTCAACAGCGATGTCATGGATGCGCTAATTGCCTTAGGCTTTAGCGTAGTGGAAGCACAAACGGCTATTCAATCGCTGCCGAATGATGCCCCTGACGACGAACAAGAACGCTTACGCATGGCGCTACAAATGCTCAGTAACTAGGATTGCACCGTTTCTCGTTTCTACTTATCCTTGCTACATACAGTGGAGAAACTTGTGAGTGAAACTATCATCGGCAAACGTGTGGATGTGCTCGACAAAGGTTGGATTGAGCTTGTCGACCTGATGCCCCACCCCAGCACCGATATTTCAGGAGATCTGGCCATTGTGAACGCAGCTCGCGTTAGCTTTCTGGGAGAAAGCAAAGGCGATACGCGCGACAAGAAGCTGCTCTTTTATCTCCTACGCCATCGGCAT
>MDTD01090364.1_pt1 | contig 22761 bp, 15 predicted proteins | sample 811221 | NCBI WGS metagenome assembly MDTD01 (sample SAMN05326646, study PRJNA326480) | marine metagenome | isolation source: seawater | place: Pacific Ocean: South West | collected 2011 | reverse complement strand
ACATTTACGATATTAATCGGATCGAGGTTCTTGCGGGACCCCAAGGCACCACATTTGGAGCCAACGCCCAATCCGGCGCGATTCGCATCATGACCAATCAGCCGGAGATCGGGGAATTTTCTGGAGGCTATAGCTTAGACGGCAGCCAGCCCAAAAGTGGTGACATGAGTTACCGCGCGGAGGGCTTTGTCAACATCCCTATGGGTGAACGCTCTGCGCTTCGCCTGATGGGTTTCTACAAGCGCGATGGCGGTTACATCGACAATGTCGCGGGTAGCCATACTTTTAGCCGGAGCAATATTCGAGCTGGTTTGGCGCCAGATAGCCCACTTCGACAGATAGCGGCGGATGTAACTGTGACGAACGAGGACGTGGTGGAGGAGAACTTCAATGAAGCTACAACGTTTGGTGGTCGGGCTTCACTGCGCATAGATCTGAACGATTCGTGGACCTTCACTGCTGGTGCGATGTTCCAAGACCTCGAGAGAGAGGGCGTTTGGGACCACGACCCCACAATCGGCGATTTGCAGGTCATGATCCTGCTTCCTGAGTCTCTGGATGATAGGTGGAGCCAATTCTCTGGGAAAATTGAGGGCGAGTTATTTGGTGGCACCTTGATGGCTACTGCAGCTAAATTGGACAGAGAGTATGAGGTGTTCAGTGACTATTCACTCTACAGCGATCAGGACATCGCCTCAGGATACGTCGAACCTTACTACAACTGTTATGTGAGTTATTTCGGCACCTGCGGTGATCCGAGACAGCAATACGTCAATTATTCAGAGCAGGACCGAACTACCTTCGAGGTTCGTTATACCTCTGACCCCGATAAGCGCTTCCGGTACATGGTCGGGTACTACAATGTTGAGGTAGAAAACACCAGCGATAGCGAATGGCATGTTCTCGGCTTGGCTGAGACACCCCAGGCTGCGGTTGATGCACCTGATATCTACTGGACAACTGACTTTGGACGTGACTACGAGGAAACGTCGATTTTCGGGGAGGTATCCTTCGATATTACGGATCGCCTGACGCTTACGGGCAGCGCGCGCCAGTTCGATTATGACAGTACGCTGGATGGCTTCTCTGGCACCATCTGGTGGCCATGTGGAGGTTTCGGTCCTCAAGGAGATCGGCCAGAGAGTAACTATGGTGCTGATTGTGCCTCCACCGCCAGAGCCGTCTCTGGTAAAGATGAGGTTTATCGAGTTAGTTTAGAATGGAGTGTCACCGACGAGATTATGCTTTACACAACTTGGGGTGAAGGCTACCGCCCCGGCGGATTGAATCGTTTTTGTGAGACACGGATTCCTGACGGTCTAGGTGGTCAGGGCAACGTCAACATTGGCTGTGCTTTCGAGTCAGACATTCTCACCGCAACCGAAATCGGTTTGAAGTCCGAGCTGTTCGGTGGTCGTTTGCGTTTCAATGCGGCCGCGTTTTGGCAGGAGTGGGATGATTTCCAGTTATCCAGATTAGACACCTCGATCTCGCCTATCACTCTTACCTTCAATGTAGGCAATGCCGAGAGTAACGGATTCGAGTTCGATTTCACCGCACTAATTACTGACAACTGGTCTCTAAGTGGCGCTGCCAGCTTCATAGATTCTGAGCTTGTAGAGGACTATAGAAGAAACCCGAGCAGTGCTGAGGCAGATGCGCCCGCGGGGTCAAGGTTGCCACGTGTTCCTGAAGTGAAGTGGAATCTGTCTACGCGTTATACATTTGCAGATGATTGGTTCCTGCAGGGTGCATATATGTACACTGGTGATTCCTACAATGAGCTATTCGGAAGCACTCGCCGGTTGCAGGATTCTTATAATGTGGTTAACGCATCGGTCGGTTTGCAACGCGACAATTGGACAGCTGAGTTGTATGTGCAGAACGCAACTGACGAGCGCGGTGATGTATGGATTAACCAGGTAAATTGGGACGCTCGTGTCACCATTAACCAGCCGCGTACTCTCGGCTTGAGATGGCAGCAGCGTTTCTAACCGCTAACTTATGGTAGTAATCGAAAGGGCGCCTCTTGGGGCGCCCTTTGCCTTGGTGGGGTGCTGACCCCATACTCACCAAGCCATGCTATTCCCAGCCCACAACACCGGTTCATTGAGCTGACTATGTCATCAGTCGAGACACTTTTCGCGCTAGCCAGCGAGGCCCTGAAAAATCAGGAACCAGAGCGTGCGAGAGACCTGTGTGCTGAGGCCCGGAATCAGCATCCCGATGACCCCCGATTTGTGATGTTGCATGGATTTGCACTGCGGCGTTCGGGGGGTAATGCCGAAGCCGAACCGCTGTTGCGACGCACCCTGAAAGTGGATCCAAGTTTGGAGATTGCGCACCACGAATTGGGCTTAGCGCTTAAGGAACTGGGGCGTCTCAGCGAGGCGCGAAGGGCGATGGAGGAGGCTGTTGCTCTAAGCCCTAACATGACCAAGGCATGGCGTGACCTCTATGAGGTGCGCGCTGCTGAGGGGGATGACGTCGGGGCTGCAGAGGCTTACCGACACGCGATGGGTAACAAGAAGCTCGACCCGTTGTTGGAAAAAGCCCTTGAGCTGGTGGGTCAAGGCCGTCTGGGTGTTGCCGAGGGCATTTGTCGACAGTACCTTAAACGGCGCCCCCATGATGTCGATGCAATTCGATTGTTAGCAGAGGTAGGTATCTCAATTGGCTACATCGGCGAGGCGATATTGCTTTTGGAGCGTTGCCTTGAACTGGCGCCGGAATTTCACGTTGCGCGGACTAATTATGTAACGGCGCTTGCGCGCCATCAACGTTTCGACGAGGCACTGGCCGAAAACGAGAGGCTCAGAAAAGCACAACCGGATAACTTGGGACATCAGGTACAGTTCGCGACGACGCTCTCAGTTGCCGGACGATTCGAGATGGCACATGGTGAGTTCGCCAAAGTGTTGGAAAAGGCACCGGATAACGAACGTATTTTGACTAGCTATGGCCATGCGCTTCGCTACGGTGTTAAGGGTGAGGAAGCTATCGCGATGTACCTACGCGCTATCGAGGTCGAGCCCTCGGCGGGTGAGGCGTATTGGAGTTTGGCGAACCTCAAGACGTTTCGTTTCGACGACACGCAGTTGGCGAGCATGCAAGCAGAGCTTGATGGTCTCACGCGACCCAGTGAGGACAAGATCCATCTGGCGTTTGCGGTGGGAAAGGCGTTAGAGGACCGGCAGAATTACGAGCAATCCTTTACCGCTTATGCAGAGGGTAATGCCATCAAGCGCCAGATGAGTGGCTACGACGCCGATAAGACCAGTGCGCGAGTAGATCAATTAATTGAGCGTTGTGGAGAGAATCTCTGGGATGGCAACGGACATCTATCCGATGAGGCCATCTTTATAATCGGCCTGCCGAGAGCCGGGTCAACTCTACTGGAGCAGATATTGGCGAGTCATTCCCGGGTAGAGGCTACGGCTGAGCTGCCTTTTATCGGTCGAATTATCGGTGAGATGGTCGCCGGCAGAGATCGCGATGACGAACCACTTTACCCTCGTATCCTGAGCGAACTTACGATTGAAGAGCGTGTCGCCAGAGGGCAGCAGTACCTCGATTTGGCGGCAGGGTATCGCACTGGCAAATCACGGTTTATCGATAAGCTGCCCAATAATTGGGAGCACGTGGCACTGATCAAGACCATCCTACCCAATGCGACCATCATCGACGCCCGACGACATCCCATGGCGGCGTGTTTCGCTAACTTCAAACAACTGTTTGCCCGGGGTCAGGAGTTCACGTACTCACTGGAGGACATCGGCCGCTACTACGCGGACTATCTGCGTCTGATGTCTCATTGGCACAATATCTTCCCCGAGGGTTTGCTCACCGTTAAGTACGAGGAAGTCGTGGACGACCTTCATACTCAGGTAAGGCAGCTCCTGTCGCACGCCAAGTTGGAATTTGAAGAGGCATGCTTGCGTTATTACGAGCAAGATCGCGTAGTGCGCACTGCCAGCTCGGAGCAGGTCAAGCAGCCTATCTACCGCGATGCGCTGCAGCTATGGGAGTGTTATCAGCCGCACCTCGCATCACTCGAGTCGATTTTTCGTGAGAGGGGCGTGCCGATCTAAAAAGCCCGGGCACCGAGTGCGTGCTTGTTTCCGTAGCCGAGGTGTCGGTCAGAAGTAGGTCGGTGCTTAGCGGCGACGGCGGCCAAATCCCAGATCCAAGAACTAGCATCTCAGTTTGATAGATAATAGGCATCTCTCGTGAGAGTTTTTAAATGTGCATATAGAAATCTCTCGATTGAGACTGGGCAGCTGTTCTCGTATTGCAGTGATTCTAGGGCCGCCTTGGAGCCAGCGCAGCGTGCCTTGAGCGATCGATACTTGGGTGGTTGGGTCTAGGACCTAACGCTGGTCGCATCCAAAGAGCAAACACGGAGGATGCGCCGATATGATATCTTGATTGTTGTTATGTTTCGAAGGGAAAAACCCGTAACACGGTTTGGTCATACAGAGTCGATCACGATTATGGGGGCACGCGTCGATGGAAAAGGATATTTTTGGTCAAGAGACGAAAATTCTCGCCGCAGCGAAAAAAACTATTGATGAGGGGGGCGCCTCACCTGAGACCTACAGTGATCTTGTAAGCCAGTATGGCAAGTTACTTCGCACTACAAAAAAGATCATCAAGTTGAGCGATAAAAATGAGCAGCGTTTGAATGAGCTCAAACAGGAGGCGCAGGAGACAAATACCCAATTGGAGGGGATGTCTTCACAGCTTTCAAAGTTTCTCTCTCCACAGCTTTACAATTCTATTTTCTCCGGTTCGAGGGCTGGTACTCGCGTCACTCGGCGCAAAAAGCTCACAGTATTCTTTTCGGACTTATGTGGCTTCACCAACTTTGTTGAAAGCATGGAGTCGGAGGATGTCACAAACCTCCTTAATCTTTACCTAGAGACTATGACGACCATCGCACTGGATTACGGTGCCACCATCGATAAATATATTGGTGATGGAATCATGCTTTTTTTCGGAGACCCCGAGACGAAAGGTTTAAAGGAGGACGCAACGAGCTGCGTCAAAATGGGCCTCGATATGCTCAAGGAGCTCGACGATCTGTCAGATCAGTGGGTTAATTATGGGATGAAAGAACCGCTGCAGATGCGAATAGGTATCGACACTGGCTTCGCGACAGTAGGCAACTTCGGCAGTGAGTCAAGACTGGATTACACAGCTATCGGTTCGGCGGTGAATCGCGCCTCGCGGCTGGAGACGGCGGCTGACCACGGCACCATATTTATCTCCGAGGATACGTATAACCTGTGTAAAGATTCTATCGATGCGATCGAATTAGAGCCTATTCACTTGAAAGGTATTGGAGTATTCAGGGCCAGAAAAGTCGTTGGTACGATTGACTCTTCAGCCATTTCGGTAAGTCTCGGCAAGCGGAACTTATCGCTGGTACTAGACCGTTTGTCTGACGCAGATCTCAAAATAACGAGAGAGAGCCTAATACAGGCTCTCAGAGAGCTCGACGAGTACTCTGGGAAGTGACGCTACCGAGACGTCAGCTTACCCAGCCTCGGTACACGAACAACGCACCGTCCTCAGATTCAACAAAGTCGAACTCAAACTTTTTGACGCGCCTAGCCATCTCTATAAACCCCAGACCGGCACCAGCTGAATCTTCCGGAGGTCCTTCCCGAAGTCGCTTCTTATAGAGCTCTCGGAGCTCTTGCTGATCTTTCATGCTGAGTTCAACTAGGGTGGCCTCTAATACATCTTTTTTCTCTGGATCAACTACATTTACTGCCTCGATCAAAAAGCCATTGTCGGCGATGCTAATCGCAATCGTCCCAATACTGTCACCAGTAGCTTTGGTCTTTCTGTGGGAGTACCGAATAATGTTCTGTGCCTGTTCAATAAATACGCCAAACACCCTTTTTGCGACAACTTCTTCAGTTTCCTTGTCAGAGAGCTGATGCCTCACAGGACTCGAGATGGTCGTCAATAAATCTTCTGTCAAGGGACCGGAGTAGCAGAACAGAGTTCTTCTGTCCTGCATAAAGCTATGCAGTGCGACGGTATCTTTACTTTTGATCTTCTTGACCATGTCAGTGACCTCAAATAATCTTCGGGACCTCGGCGCCTACTCCGCCAAGCTCTCTACCTGCACCATGTTATAGGAGCATGCGGACACATCCTCCTCAAAGTCCTCACCAGCTTCCTGCATGGTGTCGTCCTCAGCTCGATAACGCCAGTTAATGGTTATTGCTTTTCCTCCTTCCGCACTTTCCTCGAGAAACTCGAAAAAATCGAACAGAAATTTGGCGGAAGAACTGTTGAAATAATAAAGCTCGATGTCGACCTTGAATTCACTATTGTCGTTACTCAAACACTCTTCCAGCGTCTTCAGCACGGGCTCAGACCACTCTGATATATTTTCGGGATAGCACTCGCCTCTGATCAAGCATGAGGTGGGAGTCAGCTCTACGAGCGGCGTGCGCTGACTAGCTTCATAAATCATGAGTCTTCTCCAACTGCTTCTGCTGCATGAAATTCGTTATCGTCATCGATTAAAGAGAAAGCCAAAAGCGTCAGATCATCTCGGAACGGTGCATCCCCGCGGTAAAGATTTACGCTACTCATAATGTTTTTGACAATCGAAGAGGGGGTTTTATCAGACGACTGCGTGAGAATCTTGAGCACTCTGCGTCTTCCAAAAGCGATAGGCTTCTCCTCGGGACTCATCACATCTGTAATGCCATCTGTCAACATAACAAAAGCGCCCTTAGGCGCCTCAATCTCATGTGTGGTGAAGGTAAAGTCTGTCGCCATTCTCGTAGATCCGACAGATTTGCGATCTCCACTGGTCTCAGTTGCCTCGAGGCCGTCAACATTAAAGATCGATGATTTAGCGCCAGCGAACTCCAGTCTGTGCTCTTTACGATAGTAGATGCAGACGCCGCCGTCGAAGCCTTCCTCGCTGGTGTTCTTTTGATCAGAGCGAGATAACGTCTCTTTCAAAAGCTCATTCACCGATGAAAGGTAGCCACCCGCGCTCTGATAATTTCCAGCGTCAATGGCTTTATCGAGATGACTACGCGCAATGATTGAGAGAAACGCTCCCGGCACCCCGTGACCGGTGCAGTCCACCACGGCTATATAGACTCTGTCCGGGAAGTCCTTAATAAAGTAAATGTCTCCCCCAACGAGGTCCCTGGGCCGCCATTCCACGTTGATGTCGAAATCTCCCGGCATGGTTTTCGGGAGTAATGCATTCTGTAGTTTTGCGGCATAGCGGATGGAGCTATTGATCTCGTCTTTCGCTGCAACCAATTCATGCGTCCTTGCGTCGATCAAAGTAGACACCTCGTCCGACATTCTGGAGAAGGCCTGAGACATCACTTCGATTGACGCGCGCTCCTTTTCCTCATCGCTGCCTGAGGAGACGCTGTCTCGCATGGCGCTGATCTCTTGTGTCAGCATGTGCTTAGCTTGCCCCTCAAGCTGCTCCGCTAGCAGCGCCATTTTTTCAAACATGATGGTGTCGCGCTCATCTCGCCTTATCGCACGCTCCTTTCTGTGCTCTTCTGCTTCGAGACGATGATTTCGGTAGTCCTCAATTGCGCTTTGTAGTCTGCTCACTTCGTCATTTTTGGATGATAGTAGTCCCGAGTGTTTAACAGCCTCGGCAGAGAGATCTCCGTCACCCATTCTCTCCAGAAGATGAATTGCGTCGAGAATGCGATTGAAGGATGACGTAGTGACAACGAAGACTAGAGCGAGTATCGCGAGGGCCAGAGCCACAAAAATAACGTAGGCGGTGGTCTCTGATTTTTTGAGAACCGCTAGGAGCTCACTTTGATCATCAAATATGAGAATTCTAAGATCACTTGCCCTCACCTCTTTGCTAAACGGTATTGAGGACACTCGTGTGTTTTGCCCTGCGGCAATGAAGCTATAGGTGAATGAACCCGTTTCTCGAGCGTGAGATTGCCCTGCTCTAATTAACTTATTGAGTTCAGTCGGGCGCTCCTCTTCATAGTAATCGTGAACGGTCAGTGCTTGATCGCCAATAGCAATCGCTGATTCAATTTCAAAGTTTTCGGCGAACTGCTCAAGACTATCGATGACGTTACGGCCCACGACAACCATACCAATTACTTTCTCATCTCCTGTCTGCAGAGGAAATGCCAGCGTATCGTTGATTGATACAGGTTGCTCGCCGGATAGGTCATTAATCTTTGTAACACGGCGGACCGATCCATTTTCAAGGCTGTTGACAAACGACCCGAATTTCAAAAAGTAGTCCGGTTGTGCAGTTTCTGCACATGGGTCTACCCCGACTAGATAAAGACTTGATTCGCAATACAGTTGCAACCCTCTTTTATCATAGGCGATTGCAAAGGTGATTTGCTCCTCCATGATTGGATCTGAGAACACTTGCTCAAATAGCGAGGCAGCGGTCTCGGCGTCTTTCGCGCTGATTGCTGCGAATAGCGGGTTGGCATCATCACTATCCCCAAATGCGTCGGCATCTGGATCCCAGAAACTCGCGTTGCGCTCTGACCCGTCGAGCGGGTCGAAGGTGAGCAAATTACTCACAAACTGGGTATCCATGTTGCTAAACCACGCAGAGGCGTGCGCGGTCAAGCTCTCTTCCGAGCTGTAATCCTTGTGTGCAGAGTTTAGTTGCGCCGACGAGTAAAAGTTGGCCATGAATAAGCCGCCAATTCCTAAAAGGATAATAAGCAGCATTTTGCTTTTAATCGTCATACCTTCAGTCCAACCCTATTGAAGTGCGAAACGCACTTTGAACTTGATGTCGGTTACGGGAACAGCGTCGCCATCTTCCTCGGGCATGGAGAATTTAAATCCACCCACAAACTTCAGCGCGCTCTTGTCGAACATTAGTCGGGGCTGAGCATCGATGACCCGCAAGTCTAGAATTTCACCATCTTTGGAGAGGTCAAAACCCACCATCACAAAGCCCTCGACGTCCAGTCGTTGAGCTCTCCTAGGATATTTGAGTTTGGGTGTTTTGACGATTTCAACTGCCACTATGTCCCCTGAGGGGACGGTGCCTTTTACAGATGCTGCAAAGGAAGGTGCGGCAATCAGATATGCAAGGCACCCGATCAGTGCCCATAGTCTCGCTTTATTTTGTCTAATTTCACGCATTGTCCCGTCCAAGTATTTCCCCGTTTTCGTGTGCCAAAGGTTTCCCGGCTGGCTTGAACGTCACCTAGATAGACTCGCTCTTGCCTAGCCCGTTAGGGTGTGTATCGCCACGGGTAATACCCGCATTGAGTGTAAATCACCACAACAGCTCTTGATCAATCAACCCAAGGTAGATTGCTCACACAAGTATTTCAATAGTTGATCATCAATAAGATACGAAAAGCGTATTTGATTTTATACCTGAGCCAGCCGCGAACGTTAAATTTTGTTACGGCATTATCTCGAATCGGAAGGCGCATTTGTATTGGATACCGGGTGTGGTGCCGGTCTCATGGTTATGGCACTCTCGGGCCGAGGCTTGAAGCGCGTTGACGGAATCGGCTTGTCCAAAGCGATGTTTGTTACGGCAGCAAAAAAAACGTCTACCAACAGTTAAAACAGATGGATATGAAGGCTACGGTGCCGCGCGACTCAGGCATTTATGACGGCGTGACCCGTGTCGGGACTATCACCTTTTTTCATGCGGAGCCGGAAGCACTTTATGAACTGTCTCGCACGACCCGAAAGGGCGGGATAGTTTGCCTTACTGTGCGGAAGAAATACTAGAAGGACATGCAAATTCCCGACGTGCTCAATCTCGTTGTGGCATCCGGAAGGGCGACGCTGAAGCAGCTTTGCAAGGGGCCCGAAGTCCATTAATAGGAATCGACCTGTAAAATGGTGGTGCTCGAAGTCACACACTGGGCGTAGGTTTATGCACCTAGAGTCTGCGAAGATCAGGGCACATCCAGTAGGAGACGAAGCATGACGCGACGCGCAGAGGAACTTGAGACCGAACAAACGCGATCCGAGGCGATGATCTCTGCGATGGCGCTACTGTCTGGACGGATGCATGAGGCATCCTCATTCAGCCGTCGGCAGATTTTGCACAGTCTCGTAATGGGTACGGCCGGGTTGGCAGTGTCGCCGCTGACGGGGGGGCAAGTGGAGATACCCTCCGGCCAGATTCGTTTAAATTTCAACGAAAACCCTTACGGTCCCAGCCCAAAGGCGCTGGCAGAGGTGGCCAAAATCCTACCGATGACCGCTTACTACCCCGGCGAGATTGAAAATGACTTGATTTCGCTCTTTATGAATCGTCACAGCCTTGATCGTGATCAGGTGTTTCTGGCGTCGGGTTCTAATGAGGGCCTGCAGGCCGCGATGATGGCTTTTGGCAAGCGCGGCAAAGTGATCTCACCGGCACTAACTTATTCCGATCACCTGATCTTTGCCGAGAAGCTAGGTGTCGAAGTACAACGCATCACTTTGCGCGAGGACATGGCGATTGACCTCGAGGCAATAGCGCGTGCGGTCGATAACTCCGTGAGCCTGGTTTACCTCTGTAACCCCAACAATCCAACCGGTATGGCGATCGATGGCGACGAGCTGCGCAGCTTCTGTCGCGCGTTAGAGGGCCGAGTGCCGATTCTGATTGATGAGGCCTATAACGAGCTGACGGATAAGCCCGACTTCACCTCAATGGTGGATCTGGTTCGCGGTGGAGCTAATATCCTTATAACTCGCACTTTCTCGAAAATCTTTGGCATGGCCGGACTCCGTGTGGGCTACGGCATGGGCCACCCAGATATCGTCAGCCTGGTCAAAGATCATGTGATGGCCTGGCCCAATGGGGTGGGACTTTACGCGGCTTACCACAGTTACCTCGACGAGGACTTCATTGCCTTCTCCCGCGAGAAAGTGCTTCAAGGTCGTGAAATGGTCAATGCAACGTTCCGGCGCCATGGCATTGAGCCACTCCCATCCCAAACCAGCTTTGTTTACGCGGACATTGGCAAAAACGCCGACGAGTTTGAGTCCGCGATGGCCGCTCGTAAGGTTCAGATTCGCGGCATATACGAGGGCTATGATACCTACTCGCGGGTGAGCATGGGCCGGCTTGAGGAGCTCGAGATCTTTGATCGGGTGTTTAGCGAAGTTTTTGGCGGGTGATACTGCAGCAGCCATCTATCGTGACCAAAAATTATCGGATTCGCCACTATAGTGCTTGCGGCTCTAACTCAACGAGCCGTGACCGGTCTGTCGTCGGCGCGGCCCATGTGCGCTGTCATTTCCGCTATGAGACGAGGTATTACTTCTTCGGGCATATCGTGGGCCATGCCTTCGATCAAGAGGAAGCGAGACCCCACAATAAGTGATGCGGTGTGTTCTCCATGCTCAGGGGGCACCAGACCGTCATCAGCCCCGTGAAGCACCAGCGTCGGCGTTGTGATAGTGGCGACCTCATCTGAGCGATCACCTGTTTTAAAGACCGCCATGAGGTGCCGTTGCATTGACTCAGGGTAAAAGCCGCGATCCCGGATAGCTTGCTCTCGTTCATTTTGCGCCTCACCAGTTGCCAGATTACGCAGGTTCATCTCGGCTTCGTCGGTAGGTGGAGGCAAGTGAGGCGCATTGGTTGTCGACATGATGGATATCAAGCTGCGGGTTTTTTCGGGGTATCGCGCTGCGACAACCTGAGCGATCATCCCGCCCATTGAGGCGCCAATCATGTGCGCATTGTTATAGCCCGTGACATCCATGAGCCCGGCGATATCCGCTCCCATATCGTTCAGGGTGTATGGCGCGTTAACTGAGAACCCGAATTTATATTTCAGGAGTTCCCACCATAGGACGGGCTGCCCCCATTCATCAAAGCGTGTGGAGGCACCCGTATCGCGGTTATCAACTAAAAGGATTTCGTAGCCGCCATTGGCAAGTCCGGATATCAAGGAGTCGCCCCAGGCTACATTGGATCCACCTAGACCCATGATCATCACTGCTTTTGGTTTGTCAGGCCCCGGCGAGACTATTCGGTAAGCGATATCCAGCTCCCCCACCTCTGCTATTTGCAGGGGGTGGCTCTCAAGATAGTTGCGGGAGTAGTCTGCCTGGGCGAATAGCGGAAGGTATAGGCCAATCAGAAACGGCAACACGTTTTGCACAATAATTCCTCAACATCGGTGCGGGGGTGTATACGGTTCTGAGTGTCAAACGGGCTTAGTTTTGGGCTATCCTGCGCCGCCAGCACTCTCTGGGACAGTCTGCCGTCATGCGCTTACTCTCACCAACACTTTGAGGACGGAAGCGGTGGAATGCATGGGGCTTGGAGTGCATGATCTGTCCGCATAACATCTTCGTAGGCTCTCGGAACCAAGACAATAAGAGCACAAAAATTAGAAGCACAATGAATAGCGCACCAGCACATTATCCCGCCGTAAGCGACGATATCCTGATCGATACCGGGGCCCGAGACCCGGCGTATGAAGAGATCTATCCACGTCTGTCCGATTTTAAGCTCGGCGTCACGCACTCGTGGACGCGAGGCCAGCCCTTCGACTTCTACCGTCGTATGCGGGAAGAGGCGCCAGTGATGTGGTCCCAGATTAAAAAGCCGTCATCCGGTTTTTGGTCGGTTGTGCGCTACGAAGATATCAAACATGTCGAGCTTAACCCGCATATCTTCTCGTCCCAGCGCGGAAGTATCAACATGAGTGTTCTGCGTAACGACAGAGGCAAGGCTGAACGTTTGATGTATGCCGCGTATAACTCGCTCATAAACCTCGATGCCGACTTACATCGTGATTTGCGCACTCAGCAAGCCGCTTTCTTTTTCCCCACCTATATCGAGTCCTTGAAGGAGCGTGTTGGTCGAAAAATTGACGATTTACTCGACAATATGGAACGCCAAGGTCCAATCGTCGACTTCGCCAAGTTATTCTCAATAGAGCTACCCATGTTCACTCTGTGCGAGATGCTTGGCGTCGATGAGCAGGATCGCGCCGACATTATTAAATGGATGCATTACTTGGAGCTGGCGCCGCAGTTCATCACTCACCCGCTGCGTATGCTTCTTGCCGAGCCTTCATTTCCGTTCCGCTTCGATAAGATCCTGCATGACATGTTTAGTTATGGCGAACGCGTCATGGCTGACCGCATCCGCAACCCGCGCGAAGATCTGCTCACCACTATCGCCAATGCCACCCTGGGTAATAAGCCTCTTTCGCAAAGTTATCTTGATGGTTCCTGGTTGCTGATTATCTTTGCCGGTAATGACACCACCCGTAACTCTCTCTCGGGCACGATTCGGTTGCTAACGGAATTCCCCGAGCAGCGCCAGATGGTGCTGGATGACCCCTCATTGATCGAGCGCATGTCCAATGAGGCGCTGCGGATGGTTTCTCCAGTTATGCATATGCGTCGCACTGCTATGGAAGACACGGAAATCGCCGAGCAGCGCATTGCCAAGAATGAAAAGGTAGTAATGTGGTACGGCGCGGCCAATCGTGACCCATTGGTGTTCCCGAATCCGGACCAGTTCGACATGATGCGCGACAACGTGAAAAAGCATCTGTCCTTTGGCCACGGCGTGCATCGCTGTCTCGGGCATCGTGTGGCGCAGATGCAACTCAATATGGCGTATGAGCGCATACTTGAGCGCTTTCCGAATATTTATTGGACCGGCAAACAGAAAATAGAGCCCATCATCTTGGTGCACGCTATCTCAAGTTTGCAGGTCAACCTCTACGGTAAGGACGGCAAGCGCCCAGTAGTGGTTGCTAACTCTTAAGGTCTCGCTACACCCGCTTAGCCTAGGTTGGCCTGCCCCTGATTTGCGCTGGGTTCTGTGATTAACTTGCGACCAGAAGAAGCAACGCAGCAGGCTCGCAGTCATGAGTTCACCTCCTGATCAGGCAATGCTCAGAGATAGCCTTACCGGTGTGGCAGACGAACACACTTACGGCGGCATCATCAGTTTTATGCGGCGGCGCTATTCGCGTGACCTCGCTGAGGCTGATGTCGCAGTAATGGGCATCCCTTTTGATCTGGCGACCACCAATCGCCCTGGTGCCCGCTTTGGCCCACGCTCAGTGCGCGAGGCTTCAGCCAGCCTGGCTTGGGAAGGCAAAGCGTTCGGCTGGGGATTTTCGCCCCTCGAAGAGCTGGCCATCGTGGATTACGGAGACTGTGACTTCGATGCCGGTAATCCGTCGGGTGTGCCGGAGGAAATTTATCAGTGCGCGAGGCAGATTCTTGGGACGGATACCGCATTGCTCTCAATCGGCGGCGATCACTTTGTGTCCTATCCACTGCTGAGGGCCCACGCAGAGAAGCACGGCCAGTTGTCACTAATTCAGTTTGACGCGCACTCAGACACTTGGACGGAGGATAGCCAGCGAATCGATCACGGCACCATGTTCTACCATGCGACCCACCAGGGGTTGGTATCGCCTGCACATTCTGCTCAAATCGGCTTGCGCACGCACAACGATGAGGACCACGGCTTCAAGATATTCGATGCACCCACTGTGCACGATATGAAACCGTCAGACTTGGCAGCTCAGGTGAAGTCCATCGTTGGCGACCGCCCCTGCTACCTAACCTTTGATATTGACTGTCTCGATCCCAGTTTTGCGCCGGGCACTGGCACACCGGTAGTGGGTGGGTTGTCGACCCATCAAATGATGCAGATCCTGCAGCACCTCAAAGGTATTAACCTCGTGGGCATGGATGTTGTTGAGGTGGCACCGCAGTATGATGTGGGGGATATCACTGCGCTGGCGGCAGCGGCCGTGGCACTTCAGCTGCTCTGCCTCTTTGCGCGGTCCAGGAGTTAAGGGGCGGTCATGGGCCAGGTCACAGATCAGGAGATTAAAGAAACCCTCGAACGAAAAGGGCATTACGCGCTGAGCTGGACGGACCTCGACAAGATAGAGCTTCCCACCGGGGTGATATCGTCAATGTACCGGGTAGGCGATCCGACCCGGGAGGAGTCTCCCACTGTCTTTAAAGTTTTTTATCCGCCTGAGTGCAAGATCGAGGCGCACACGCACGACTGTGATTATACTGAGATTGTCCTCGAGGGTTCTCAGCGGGTGGGAGCAACCTGGCACCACGCCGGCGACATCCGTATTGGCTTAGCTAACCGCGGCTACGGGCCACTGGTTGCGGGGCCTGAAGGTGCAACGGTCCTATTCATGTTTGCCACAGGAGCCTGGCCTGCCATCAAATTGGGTAACAACGATGGCTCGACCTTGGGCAGTGAGATTCTTGAAGCGCATTTTGAAAAAGTGCAATCGGTGGAGTGAGGTCTTACCCCATTGTCGGTGATGGCGTTATGAAATGTCCGTGACAAAGCAAAATCAATGAGAGAGCGACCAACTTTAATTGCTATCCGCCATGATTTCACCACGCTGCCAGATAGTGCCTCATGGAAGAGGCTGTACTTTACTTCGCTTAGTACTCGGACTGCAGCTGCAACCTTGCACTAAATTCAGTAGGCTGAAGATTGGTTTGAGTTTTCCATACTATCGATTTAAGCATCCATAGAGCGATAAGACCTCTACAACCTCCACAATTTCTCTTTCGGAAAAATGGGCTTTAAGCACTTCAAAGTTACCATCTGTCATAGTCTTAGGTAGCGAGTCTCCGTGCCGGTAACCCAACTTTCTTATTGGCCGCATAGCTCGAATACGCCGCGCCGTATGTGCGCCCTACACCCGGCCGCTGATAATGCCGATTAGGCATTTCAGGTTTAGGTAGACCTCAACAGATTCAGGTACTGTTCGAAGCAAACTGCATAATCTCTATGATAGCTCACGCCAGTGAACCAGGCTCAATAAGGCATTCGTTAGGTAGTCCGACTAAGCCTTCGCTTGCGCCGACATGCCGCGAATTTTGGCTGCTTCAACCCGCTGTGACGCTGGATTTCTGCACATCAACTGTATTTTATCACGTGGCACCAGAGGTGTTCGGACTGAGATGGATTTTCGGCATCAGAGCTGATGACCGGAGGGCGCGTTGGTTAATTCTGCTTCCAATTTTCACCCGCTTTATCGAAGTGGTCGTTGCCACTTTCTGACATTTGGTGGGACACAATTATTGCCGCCAAAATGATGGCGAGCACTACTCCAAAAATAACGCCTGATTTCATCCGGGAATCCCCTTCAGCCATTTGTCAGAGGGTAGCGCTCTTTTGTAATAAAAGCTAAGGGTCCTGTACCCAACAGCTCTCTGACTGTCCATAGCGTGGCGCTCGATGACTCAAAGGTATTGTTCAAATCGTAAATTTAAGTGCACGATGGCTTTGCCGAGGTGACCGAAGATGAGGTGCTTGCTAACACCTGCGACAATCGGACAGTTCCATCACTGCCTCGGGTCACTACAATTGATTGACCGCTGCAGGCGTGCGATGTGTCCACTGTTTCCCGGAAGGGCGGCCGAAGGACAGAGCGGCGTTGGGTACCTAAGTCACTTTGCCGGGAAATGGGCGCAGCTAATGCTGCTTCGTTAACTAGCGCAACACTTCTGCCGTGTGTTGGGATGTGCACGATCTCCAGAGTTTCCAGTGATTTCCAAGAAAAGCCTGGGCGAATTTAATGTGGCGGTAAAGTCCATGTTCGAGTGTACTCTCAAGGCATGCAGCGCAAGATTATCCATATAGATGCCGATTGCTTTTATGCGGCCATCGAGATGCGGGACCGCCCTGAGTTGCGAGGTATTCCGATGGCGGTGGGTGGCAGCGCCGAGCGACGTGGTGTGCTGACAACTTGTAATTATGATGCCCGTGCCTACGGGGTGCGCTCGGCTATGCCAACAGCTCAGGCGCTGAGGTTGTGTCCGCAGCTGGTGGTGGTCCCACCGCAGATGCACAATTACCGCGAAGCGTCCAGAGTGATGCGGGGCATCTTTTCAGAATTCACCGAGGTGATTGAACCACTCTCGTTGGACGAGGCTTACCTCGACGTCAGCGAAATATCCGATGAGGAACTCACTGCGACACGGATTGCCAAGGCGATCCGGCAGCAGGTTCGAGAGGAGCTCGATATCACCGTGTCGGCCGGCGTCTCGGTCAACAAATTCATTGCCAAGGTCGCTTCTGACTGGAAAAAACCAGATGGGCTTACTGTGGTTCCGCCAGATGAGGTCGATGGCTTTGTTGCCGCATTATCGGTAAAAAAAATCCCGGGCGTAGGAGCGGTCACGGCCGAAAAAATGCATCGTTACGGGCTCAGAACGTGTGCTGATGTCAGGGACTGGAGCTTGCATGATTTACGCCGTCGGTTTGGCAGATTTGGGGTGGTGCTCCATGAGCGGTCGCGAGGCCGTGATGAAAGGCCTGTACAATCCAGCCGAGTGCGCAAATCTGTCAGCGTTGAACGTACGTTTTCTGAGGACGTCAGTGGCCCTCTAGAGTGGTCGCCAATTGTCGAGCGTCTTTACATTAGCTTGATGGAGCGCATTGAGGCGGCGAAAGCCTGGCATGCCATTGATAAGGCTTTTGTCAAACTAAAATTCAGCGATCTTACAACGACAACTGTAGAGAGAGTCGGCACCAAAGCCGTGGAAGCCGATTACCAGTCTCTGTTAATAGAGGGGTGGCAGCGCAAGGCCAAACCGTTGCGGCTAATTGGTTTGGGCGTGCGTTTGATCGACTACGGCGACCATGCATCGGAACGATTGCCCTTCTTGGATAGGCCACTGGCTGAATAATGACGCAGGGCTTAACTATTGGCAGAGGCTATGCCAATCTTACGCAACGAAGGAACATGCCGTCTAACTCTGCCCTCGAATATGATGGCGTGGTCATGCATAGGTGGCTAACACTCCTTACTAGTGAGGAATTCTTACCATGTTGACTCTGCACTTTGCCCCCAACAGTCGGGCTAGTCGCACTCTATGGCTACTTGAAGAGCTCGGCCTCGAGTACGAATTGAACCGCATGGATTTTCACCCCAAGGATCTCAAGTCCGACGAGCACCGCGCTCGGCATCCGCTGGGTCGTATCCCGGTGCTGGATGACGGCGACGTATCGATTTACGAGTCGGGCGCCATTGCCGAATATATTCTCGAGTGTCACAAAAATGGTGGCTTGAAGCCTGCCTCGGATGACCCGCGATTCCCCGAGTATCTGCAGTGGTTCCACTACTGTGAGGGTATGGTGATGCCGCCGGTCAATACGATTGTCGTGCATACCATACTGCTCCCACCAGTGCGTCAGGACGAGACGGTTCGGGGTCAGGCGGAGAGATTGTTGGCAAAAGCCTGGGCGCCCGTGGAGTCTGCGATGGAAGGGCGAGAGTATCTAATCGGCGACTTCTCTGCCGCCGATACAATGCTGGGTCATGCCTGCATCATGTCCAAGCGCCTTGGGATCGTTACCGATGAGGCGTTTCCGAATCTGAGCGCCTACGCGGATCGCCTCATGACTCGACCGGCCTGTGCCAAGGCGTTTTCTGCATGATTTTTACTAGCACACGCTCTGAGACGCCTGCGTGATACGGTGACTGTCTTTTAAGCCACTGACTCAGGGAGTGCAGCCCGACATGAGCCTTTATACTGGGGCCGAACTCGATAAAAACGAGGCGAACTTCGCGCCGCTGACTCCGGTCTCGGTACTGAAGCGCACCGAGCGGGTGTATCGCGATCTGCCTGCTCAGATTCACGGCCGTATCCGTCGTAACTGGGGAGAGGTCGCCGAGCGCTGTAAGCGCCTGGCTTCCGCGCTCTCCCGACGCGGCGTTGGGAAAGGGGACACTGTGGCGCTTATCGTCCCCAATATCCCGGAAGCCCTGGAGTGTGCACTGGCCGTTCCCATGCTGGGCGGCGTACTGAATGCCAATAATGTCAGGCTGGATGCTGCGACTCTGGGTTTCATTCTCGAGCACGGCGAGGCCAAGGTATTGCTCGTTGATACCGAGTTCTCCGTGTTGGCGCGAGAGGCGGTTCGTCACTGCGGGCGCGATCTGTTCATCGTTGATATCGAAGATACTGAGGGGCCAGGTGGTTCTTGTATTGGTGAGCTGACCTATGAAGCCCTATTGGCAGAGGGCTCGTCTGACTTCCCTTACGCTCCGCCGGATGATGAATGGGATGCGCTGGCGCTGAATTACACTTCGGGCACGACAGGGCAGCCAAAGGGCGTGGTTTACTCGCATCGCGGTGCCTGGACCAATGCGGTCAACAACGTAGTGACCTGGGAGATGCCTCATCATCCCGTGTATCTTTGGACGCTGCCGCTTTTTCACTGCAATGGCTGGTGTTTTCCCTGGACGATCACGTTGCTGGCGGGTACCCATGTTTTCCTGCGTAGCCCGTCGGCTGAGGGGATCTACGGTGCCCTCGCGCGGCACGGAGTGACCCATCTCTGCGGCGCGCCGATCATTATGTCGATGATCACCGGTGCCAGTGACGCCGAGCGGCAACCGTTCTCGCAGTCTGTTCGCATGATGACAGCTGCTGCACCGCCACCACCGCAAGCAATTCAGGCGATGGAACAAATGGGGATCTCCATTACACATGTCTACGGGCTGACTGAAGTCTATGGCCCCGCTGTCGTCTGCGCGGAACGGGCGACCTGGTCCACGCTCAATGCCGAAGAGCAGGCCAAGCTTAAAGCTCGACAGGGTGTGGCGTATGAACTGCAGGAGGACGTGCTGGTGCTGAATCCCGATACCCGCACTCCGGTGCCCTGGGATGGTGAGACTCAGGGAGAGGTTGCGTTTCGCGGCAATATCGTCATGAAGGGCTACTTGAAACAGCCCGAAGCTACTAGAGAAGCGTTCGGCGACGGCTGGTTCTGGTCAGGAGATCTGGCGGTGCAACATCCCGATGGCTACATTGAGATCAGGGATCGCTCAAAAGACATCATCATTTCAGGGGGCGAGAACATCTCATCCATTGAAGTGGAGAATGCGCTCTATAGTCATCCGGCAGTGGCCTTTGCGGCGGTAGTGGCGATGCCCGATAACAAGTGGGGCGAGGTGCCCTGTGCTTTTGTCGAGCTGGCTGAGGGCAGTGAGCTCAGCGAGGCAGATTTAATTGACCATGCTCGCGGGCGACTCGCCGGCTTCAAGCGCCCGAAGCGCGTCGTTTTTGAGCCGCTCCCTAAAACCATGACCGGGAAGATCCGAAAGAATTTGCTCCGTGAACGCGTTGCCGACTTGGTCTAGCGCGAGTTGCCCTGAGTCTCACAGAGCCGCACCTCAACCGGTCATGTCGAGGGTATCACGCTCACGTCGTCAAGCCGGCAGTGATCTGTTTTTTGGGGTCGTAAAATGGTTTTGGGACGATCGTTCCGCTCCGCGTCTCACTAGCTACTCGGACGTCGCAGCTGGTGCCAACACCGCTGTGTGCACTCGCCACCATGGCTAGTGCGATGTTCTTTTGAAGGCGCGGCGAATACACTGCTGAGGTGACTTTACCGATCGCTTCGCCGTTTATCTCAAGCGACCAGAACTGAGTGTTGGGGCCTGGGAGCGGCTCACCGTCAATCTCGAGTCCAATCTGCTGCCGGACAATACCCTGCTGTTGCACCCGCTTGAGTGCGGCTTTACCAATGAAATCTGCGGGCATCTCAAGATCAACGAGTCTTTCCAAACCAAGCTCGAAGGGGTTGGTCTGGGCATCCATGTCGGCATGGTAGGAGAGCATGGCGCCCTCAATGCGCCGAATCGAAGAGGTGTGGCCGGGCTTTAGTCCCATTGGCCCACCCACCGCCATCAGCTTCTCCCAGAGTGCTCCGCCTTGGCTGCCATTGAGTAAGTAAAGCTCATAGCCCAGCTCGCTGGACCAGCCGGTCCGCGAGACCACCAGCGGAATACCATCGAGTTCGAAATGATCCAGCCAGTAGTATTTGAGATCACGAATCGACTCGCCAAACAGTGCTGCCATGATGTCGCCGCTCTTGGGGCCCTGAATTTGAAGCGGCGACACATCCGGTTCGCTAATTTCCACCTTGAGGCCCGCGTGGGTGGCAACGCCCTGTGCCCACATCAGCACATCGCTATCGGCCAGTGATAGCCAGAAACGGTTCTCCTCAAGGCGCAGTAGCACTGGGTCGTTCAGAATGCCCCCGGCTTCGTTTGTGATCAGCACGTATTTACACTGACCCACTGCGCATTGGGACAGATTGCGGGGCGTGAGCAATTGCATGAACGCGGCCGCGTCTGGTCCGGTTAGCTCAACCTGCCTCTCGACGGCCACGTCACACAAGATGGCGTCATTCACCAGGTTCCAAAAGTTTTGCTCGGGGTCACCGAATGACCGCGGGATGTACATGTGGTTGTAAACCGAGAAATCGGTGGCGCCCCATCTGACGGTGGCATCAAAAAACGGTGACTTCCGAATCTGGGTACCAAACCCAAAGTCTTTGATTGTGGTGGCGGACATATTGTTCCTCAAAACAAAGGATGGGCTCAGTACCCAGCTATTTTGAATTGGCGCCGCTTTTGTACGGTGCAAGCAGCAAACTCGGTTGCTTCAAGCCGAAACTTTTTTACCAAAAAGCGCTGAACGGATATGTAGAAGCATCTATGTACTGCTGTCATGGGCGAGCACGCGGGATGCGACGCAGGCGCGGAAGTGCAGATAACAATCCGTTCTGCCGGTTAGGCCGTATCGCCATAGCAATCCGACGTATCCCCATACTGGTCTCCCATGAATAAACTTCGTCAGGAGTGGTTCTCCAATATCCGCAGCGATCTGCTGGCCGGTTTGGTGGTGGCATTGGCGCTCATTCCCGAGGCCATCGCGTTCTCCATCATCGCAGGTGTCGATCCACGCGTGGGGCTCTACGCCTCTTTCTGTATCGCTGTGGTCATCGCCTTTGCGGGCGGGCGACCAGGCATGATCTCCGCCGCGACGGGCGCCATGGCGCTCTTGATGGTGACGCTTGTGAAAGAGCATGGGCTTGAGTACCTGTTTGCCGCCACCATCCTCACCGGTATCCTGCAGATTATTGCGGGTTGGATTCGCCTCGGTGAACTGATGCGCTTTGTATCGCGTTCAGTGGTCACGGGTTTTGTCAACGCTTTGGCAATTCTCATCTTTATGGCGCAGCTGCCAGAACTCATTGATGTGCCTTACGCGGTGTATGTGATGGCTGCTGCTGGGCTGGGCGTCATCTACGGATTGCCCTTTATCACGCGCGTGGTGCCGTCTCCTCTGGTGGCGATTGTGTTGCTCACGGCGGTGTCGATTTATTTTGGCGTCGACGTCCGCACGGTGGGCGATATGGGCGATCTCCCCTCAACGCTCCCCATGTTTTTGATCCCTGATATTCCACTTAACTTGGAGACGCTGGGGATCATCTTTCCCTACGCCGTGACGCTGATGGTGGTGGGCCTACTAGAGTCCCTCATGACGGCGACGATTGTCGATGACCTGACCGACACCACCAGCAACAAAAGCCGTGAGTGTATGGGGCAGGGCGTGGCCAATATTGCCAGCGGTTTTTTGGGCGGCATGGCGGGCTGCGCGATGATCGGACAGTCAGTAATTAACGTGAAATCTGGCGGCCGTGGGCGCCTGTCCACACTGAGTGCCGGCGTTTTTCTGCTGCTGCTACTTCTGTTTTTCAGCGACTGGGTTCGTCAGATTCCCATGGCGGCCCTGGTTGCGGTCATGATCATGGTGTCGATTGGGACCTTTAATTGGGACTCCATTCGTAACCTGCGCACCTATCCGCCCAGCTCCAGTGTGGTGATGTTGGTTACGGTAGCGGTCACCGTCTCCACGCATGATCTTGCTCAAGGCGTGTTGTCGGGGGTACTGCTTTCTGGCTTCTTCTTT
>MDTD01000210.1_pt1 | contig 22766 bp, 23 predicted proteins | sample 811221 | NCBI WGS metagenome assembly MDTD01 (sample SAMN05326646, study PRJNA326480) | marine metagenome | isolation source: seawater | place: Pacific Ocean: South West | collected 2011 | reverse complement strand
TTTTAAAATTGACATACTAAATAACTTCTTGTACAAAATTTATGCGCTGATTTAACTGAATTGCGAGCGCTTTAAAAAAACCGCTAAAAAAGTTTTTTTTCTCTCAATTCATTTATCAGCTTTAATTATGAATACTAAAGATAATATTAAAACGATTATAATTGAAAAACCATTAAAATTAGATTGTGGTCAAATTATAAATAATTTTCCGTTAGCATATGAAACTTATGGGTCTCTCAATGAAAAAAAAGATAATGCAATTTTGATTTGTCACGCATTAACTGGGGATCAATTTGTAACAGGGCTAAATCCGATTACAAAAAAAGATGGATGGTGGTCGTATGCAGTAGGTCCAAACAAATCTATTGATACAAATAAATATTTTGTAATGTGTGCTAATGTTATTGGAGGATGTATGGGTTCATTTGGCCCAAGTCATATTAATCCTGAAACAAAAAAAATATATGGCACTGATTTTCCTGTTATTACTATAAATGATATTGTTAATGCTCAAATAAATTTGTTAGATCATTTTGGAATAAAAAAACTTTTTTCTGTTGTAGGTGGTTCTATGGGTGGCATGCAAGTTTTACAATTTGTAAGTAATTTTCCTGAAAAGACAAAAACAGCTGTTCCAATAGCTTGCACGTCTAGTCACTCAGCTCAAAATATAGCATTTAATGAACTTGGGAGACAGGCTATTACTGCTGATCATAATTGGTCTGATGGAAAATACCTCACCTACAAAAGTGCACCAGATAAAGGTTTAGCAGTTGCAAGAATGGCTGCACACATCACATATTTGTCTAAAAAAGGTTTACAAGAAAAATTTGGAAGAAAATTGCAAGAAAGAGATGATCTTAAATTTGGTTTTGATGCTGATTTTCAAATAGAAAGTTACCTAAGATATCAAGGTTCAGTTTTTGTGGATAGGTTTGATGCAAATAGTTATTTATATATCACTAGAGCAATGGATTATTTTGATTTAGTTAAACAATTTAAAGGTAACCTATCAAATGCCTTTAAAAATTCAAAAACTAAATTTTTTATAATATCATTTACTTCTGATTGGCTTTACCCTACTCAAGAAAATAAAGATATCGTCATTGCATTAAATGCTGTTGGTGCAGATGTTGGTTTTGTAGAAATAGAGTCAGATAAGGGTCATGACTCCTTTCTCTTAAACGTTCCTGATTTTTTAAAAACTCTAAAAAATTTTTTAGATAAATCATATATTGAATAAAAATTATGAAAAAGGAATATAAGATAATTTCAGATATAATAGATGAAAATTCTAGAGTATTAGATGTTGGCTGTGATGATGGAACCTTAATGGAATTTCTAAAACAAAAAAAGAATGTTGATATAAGAGGTATTGAAATATCAAAAAAAAAAGTACAAACTTGTATATCAAAGGGCTTAACGGTCATTGAGGGTAACGCAGAATTCGACTTGAAACAATTTCCAAATAAATCTTTTGATTATGTTGTTCTCGGTCAAACCTTGCAGGCTTTTGTAAATCCAGAGATAGTTATAAAAGAACTTTTAAGAGTAGGAAAAAAAGCGATAGTTACTATACCAAATTTTGGGCACTGGAAAGTAAGATTAAATTTATTATTTAAAGGAACTATGCCGGTGACTAAATCATTGCCAAACGAATGGTACAATACACCAAATATTCATATGTGTACTATCAGGGATTTTTTTAAATTTTCTGAAATAATAAATTTTAAAATATTTAAATCCCTGGGATTAAAAAACAATAATGTATCAGCTATTAATAATTCTAATTTATTTGCAAAAAACTTATTTTCTGAACTCGGGATATTTTTAATTGAAAAATCAAATGAAAATTGAAATTATAAAATGCTTTCAAGATAATTATAGTTATCTTATAATTGATGAAACTAACAAAAATGCTTGTGTTGTTGATCCGGGTGATCCAATACCAATAATAAATTTTATAGAAAAAAATAGTGTAAAGTTGAGATATATTCTTAATACTCATCATCACAATGATCATATTGGTGGAAATTTAGAATTAAAAAAAAAATATGGATCTAAAATAGTTGCCTTTAAAGATGATAAAAATCGCATACCCGAAATTGATATTTTTGTTCAAGATAATCAAGTATGGAAAGTAGATAATTTTGAGGCAAAAATTTACCATACTCCTGGTCACACTAGCGGACATATTGCATTTCATTTTTTTAATGATAAAAAAATTTTTACTGGAGATACACTTTTTTCTCTTGGGTGTGGTCGGATTTTTGAGGGGACATTTGAAGAAATGTTCAATTCATTAAAAAAATTTAAAAATCTTCCTAAAGAAACTAAAATATATTGCGGACATGAATACACCCTTCAAAATTCAAATTTTTGTATTGAGCATGACGCTAAGAATTATAGACTTATAGATAAGATAAAAAAAATTAAAAAAAAACTTAAAAATGGTCTGCCAACAATACCAACTATTTTAGATGAGGAGCTTGAATGCAATATATTTCTCAAAGCTGAAAATTTAAAAACATTTGCAAAACTTAGAGATTTAAAGGATAATTTCTGATTTATAGAGCTTGACTAAAATTTACCGAGGACTATATTGCCTTAACTAAATTTAGGCTATTACAATGTCATATGCAGTAATACAAACAGGTGGAAAACAGTATAAAGTAAAATCTGGTGAGATTTTAAAAATTGAGAAATTACCAAATTCTAAAGCTGATACTAAAATAGAATTTAGAGAAATTTTAGCTTACGGAAATGATAAGTTAATTGAAATTGGTAGACCAATAATACAAGGTTCAAAAGTAGAAGCAAATTTAATTAAAAATAGTAAAAACAGGACTGTTATAGTATTCAAGAAAAGAAGAAGACAAAATTCAAGAAGAAAAAATGGACATAGACAAGAGTATTCACTGATCAGAATAAATAAAATTTTTTCAAAAGATGGAAAACTTCTATCTGAGGCTGAAAAAATTTCTAAGCCAATTAAAAAAGAGACTGTTAAAAAACAAGTGAGTAAATAGGAAAAGATTATGGCAACAAAAAAAGCTGGTGGATCCTCAAGAAACGGACGAGATAGTGCTGGTCGAAGATTAGGTGTAAAAAAATACAGTGGTGAGACGGTGATACCTGGAAACATAATTGTCAGACAAAGAGGTACAAAAATATTTCCTGGAGAAAATGTAGGCATGGGTAAAGATCACTCAATTTTTTCAGTAATTAAGGGTAAAGTAGTTTTCAAAAAAACTAAATCAGATAGAACTTTTGTTTCAGTAAAACCCAATTAATAGTACAACTTTGAAATAGTGTTGTATTATGAAATTTTTAGATCAAGTTAAAATTTACGTTAAAGCAGGAAATGGAGGAGATGGTTCTCCAAGCTTTAGAAGAGAAAAATTTATAGAATTCGGCGGGCCAGATGGAGGCGATGGAGGAAAAGGAGGTTCAATAATATTAAAAGCCGAAAGAAATTTAAATACTTTAATAGATTACAGGTATCAGCAGCATCATAAAGCTAAAAGAGGTGATAACGGTTCTGGTCAAAACCGAACCGGTAAAAGCGGTGACGATTTAATTTTAAAAGTTCCACTTGGGACGCAAGTTTTCGAGGAAGATAACAAAACTCTTATTTACGATTTTATTGAAGTTGGTGAAGAATTTGTAGTTGCATCTGGTGGTAAAGGAGGGATAGGGAATACAAAATTTAAAAGCTCTACTAACCGAGCACCAAGAAAATTTACTAAAGGAGCTAGTGGGGAAGAATTTATTATTTGGCTTCAATTAAAAACAATCGCTGATATTGGAATAATTGGTTTACCAAATGCTGGTAAGTCAAGTTTACTAGGTGCTATCACTAATGCTAATCCTAAAATTGCAAATTACCAATTTACAACATTAAATCCTAATCTTGGTGTTGCAAGTTATGACGATAAAGAAGTGACTATTGCTGATATTCCTGGTTTGATAGAAGGTGCACATAAAGGAACTGGTTTAGGTATACAATTTTTAAAGCATATTGAAAGATGTAAATCTCTTTTACATATGATTGATGTTACTAATAAAGATCTTAAAAAAAGTTACCATCAAGTAAAAAATGAATTAAAAAAATATAGCTCTAAACTTTTAAGAAAAAAAGAATTGATAGTTTTGAATAAAATAGATTTGATCAATAAAAATGAATTAAAAAAAATTATAGAAGTTTTCTCAAAAAATATGAAATCTGAAATAATTACTCTTTCGATATTTGAAAAAAAATCAATATCTAAAATTAAATCGAAGCTAATATCTTATGTATCTAAATAATTCAAAAATTATTGTAATAAAAATTGGCTCTTCTTTATTAGTCGACGATAATAAAAAAATTAGAAAGAAATGGCTCAATAGCTTTGCTGAAGATATAAAAAAACTTAAGTCTAAAAATAAAAAGATTGTGATTGTAAGTTCTGGAGCTATAGCTTTAGGATGTAAAAAAATGAATTATAATAAAGCAAATCTTAAATTAGATAAAAGTCAAGCAATTGCCTCTATTGGTCAAATAGAACTTATGAATTTGTTCTCTCAAACATTCACAAAACTAAAATTGAATATTTCACAAATTTTACTAACATTAGACGATACTGAGGAAAGAAGAAGATCAATAAATGCAAAAAGAACTTTCGAAAATTTGTTCCAACTTGATTACATACCAATAGTAAATGAAAATGATACTATTGCTACATCAGAAATTAAATATGGTGACAATGATAGGCTTGCTTCAAGGGTAGCCCAAATTACTAATGCCGATACTTTAATATTATTATCAGATGTTGATGGTCTTTTCACAAAAAATCCTAAATTATTTAAAGATGCAAAATTAATAAAAAAAATTAATAACCTAAAAAAAGATCTTAAAAAAGTTAATATTAAAGGTATGACTGAATTTGGACGTGGAGGGATGAATACAAAAATTGAAGCAGCTAAGATTTGTAATTTAGCAGGGTGTAAAATGGTTATTGCAAATGGTTTATTTATAAATCCTATCAGTAAAATTGAGATGAGGGATAATTGTACATGGTTTTTATCGAAAATATCAAAATTACACGCCAGAAAAAAATGGATTATTAGCTCTATTTCTCCTAAAGGAGAGTTAGTGATTGATGAGGGTGCAAAAAAAGCTCTTCTTAATGGAAAAAGTTTACTAGCCGCTGGTATAAAGAAAGTAATTGGCAAATTTTATAAAGGTGATCATATAAAAATTTTAGATAATAAAAGAAAAGAATTTGCAAGAGGCTTAAGCTCTTTTTCTTCTGCGGAAATCAACAAAATCATGGGCTATCACTCGAATGAAATAAAAAAAATTCTAGGGTATGTTTCAAAATCTGAAGTGGTTCATAAAGATGATATGGTGAAAATCTAATGAAAAAATCATTAATTAATATTGGTATTAAATCAAAAAAAGCACTTGCAAGTCAGATCGACACAAAAAAAAAAAATAAGGTTCTTAAAGATTATATCTATTTTATCAAAAAAAATAAAAATTTAATTCTAAATGAAAACAACAAAGATATTAAGATAGCAAAAAAGAAGAAATTAAAAGATAACTTGATAAAAAGACTTGTCCTTAGTGATAGAAAAATTTTAGATATTATAGAAACAATTAAAAAGATAATTAAACTTAAAGATCCAACTAATATTATTTTAGAAAAATGGAGAAGACCTAATGGTTTAAAAATTTCGAAAGTATCAATACCAATAGGTGTTATTTGTGTAATTTATGAGAGTAGACCAAATGTAACGTCTGATGTAGCATCTTTATGTTTTAAGTCTGGAAATTCTGTAATTCTAAAAGGTGGTTCAGAAGCTTTTTACTCTAATCTTATACTCTCAAAATTATTTAGAAAATCGCTAAAGAAAAATAATGTTGACCAAAGTTATGTTCAATTTATTGAAACTAAAAAAAGAAATGTAGTTGACTTCCTTTTAACGAAGATGAGTAAACTAATTGATGTAGTTATTCCTAGGGGTGGAAAAGGTCTTGTAAGAAAGGTACAAAATTTATCATTAATACCAACTATTGGTCATCTAGAGGGTGTATGTCACTCTTACGTTGATAAGTATGCAGATCCCCAAATTGCAAAAAAAATAATTTTAAATGCTAAATTGAGAAATACAGCAATTTGTGGAGCAACGGAAACAATTTTATTGCATGAAAAGATAATTAAAAAATTTGGCAATCGTATTTTGAAAAATTTGGAAAATTATGGATGTAAAATTATTGGAGATAGTAAAATTGTTAAATTGTATGATAACAAGATACAAAAAGCATCAATTAAAGATTGGTCAAGAGAATATTTATCATCAATCGTATCTGTAAAGTCTGTAAAAAATTTAGATGAAGCGATAGATCACATAAATAAATATGGGACGATGCACACAGACTGCATAATTACCCAAAATAAAAATTCGGCAAAAAAATTTCTTGAAAAAGTAAAAAGTTCAATAGCAATGCATAATACCTCAACCCAATTTGCAGATGGGGGTGAATTTGGCTTTGGTGGAGAAGTTGGAATTTCGACAAGTACATTACCTCCACGGGGTCCTGTTGGTTTGAACCAATTAGTTTCTTATAAATATCAAATAACAAGCGATGGAAAAATAAGAGGTTAATTTTGGTTCAAAAAAAAAACAAAATTGGAATACTTGGTGGATCCTTTGATCCTCCGCACAAAGGTCATTTAAAAATTTCTAAAGAGGCTAAGAAATTACTAAGGTTAAAAAAGATAATATGGGCTATTACAAAAAAAAATCCCTTTAAGAAGATAAGCAAGACCAATGTTTCTTTAAGAATAAAAAGTTGTAAAAAAATAATTGGAAAAAACAATTTTATTGTTGTGAAATTTTATGAGAATTTAATTAGATCAAATAAGACATTTCATTTGATTAATTACCTTACGAAAAATAAAAAAGATGATATTTATTTTATAATGGGAGCAGATAACCTAGTAGGCTTTCATAAATGGTACAAATGGAAATCAATTTCAAAAAAATGCAATATAATTGTATTCGACCGTCACGGTTATAAAAAAAAGTCGTTAAATTCTACGACATTTAAAAGATTAAATAACAAAAATCTTAAATTCATAGAGTTTGATAAAGTAAATATTTCATCTTCTCAATTGAGAAAAATTTGATAAGGTCAAATTAATTAATGGAAAAAACTTCTGATTTAAAAAAAAGCATAATTAAAACTTTAGACATAAACAAAGCTCAAGATATCGTGAGTATAGACCTTAAGGATAAAAGCTCAATAGCTGACTTCATGATAATTGCAAGTGGTACATCGTCAAGACATATTCAATCTTTATCAGAACAAGTATTGAGTAAATTTATAGATAGAGGTTTGAAGGATAGTAAGATTGAAGGTAAAGAGAGTAATGAATGGAAATTGGTAGATGGTATAGACATCATTGTCCATATATTTCACCCAGAAAAAAGAAAATTTTATGAACTTGAAAAAATGTGGTCTGAATTAATTCCTAAAGAAAAACTAATAATATGATTAAAAAATTTTTTTTTAAATTCATAATAGTTTTTTATATTTCATGTATCCATACTGCTATTTCGTCAGAAAATGATATTTATAAAAAGATTGATTTATTCGGAGAAGTTCTTGAAAAAATAAATAAAGAATACGTAGATGAAATTGATCAATCTGAAAGTATGGATTCTGCAATAAATGGTCTTCTTCAGTCATTGGATCCATATTCTGCTTATATGTCTCCTGACATATTCAATCAAATGCAAACAGAGACTAGCGGTGAATTTGGAGGCTTAGGTATTGAAGTAAGTATGGAGTCAGGAGTTGTAAAGGTAATTTCACCTATAGATGATACGCCCGCTTCGAGGGCAGGTATTAAAGCTGGAGATTATATTGTTAAAATAAATAACACACAAGTTCAGGGAAAATCGTTGGGTGAAGCTGTAGATTTAATGAGAGGACCAGTAGGTTCTGGAATTGAATTAACGGTAAGAAGACGGGGTGAAAAAAAAGCTCTTACATTCAAAATTATAAGAGAAATAATTCAAATCAAATCTGTAAAGGCTGATCTTCTAGATCAAAATATCGGCTATATAAGATTGACATCATTTAATGAAAATAGCGGTAACCAAATTGAAAAAGAAATTAGGGAATTAGAAAAAAATAAGAATGTTAAATCTTATATTTTAGACTTAAGAAATAATCCTGGTGGATTACTTTCCCAGGCAATTAAAATTTCAGATTTTTTTTTAGATAAAGGAGAAATAGTCTCTACAAGAAGTAGAAAAAAATCTGAAAATAGAAAATGGTTTGCAAACAAAGGTGATTTAACTAATGGTAAAACGCTTGTGATATTAATTAATTACGGGTCGGCTTCAGCATCTGAAATAGTTGCTGGTGCTTTAAAAGATCACAAAAGAGCAATCTTACTAGGTGAAAACAGTTTTGGTAAAGGTTCTGTACAATCAATAATACCACTTAAGAACGAAGGCGCGATAAGACTTACTGTTGCAAAATATTATCTTCCATCGGGAAAATCTATTTCTGAAGTGGGTGTGTCGCCAGATATTGAGATTACAGAAGAAAGTGATGATTTTAGAATTAAAACTGATACTGATAATCAACTAAATTACGCTATAAAATTATTGAACGGATAGAATGGAGGAAAAGTTTAAGAATCTACCTCTCAGAAATGGTGTGGGCATAGTTCTTTTAAATAAACAGAATAAAGTTTTCGTAGCAAAAAGAATTGATAATGCAAAAAATTTTTGGCAAATGCCTCAAGGTGGAGTTGATGATGGAGAAGGATTTCTTGCAGCTGCTTATAGAGAATTAAAAGAAGAAACAAGTATTAACAATGTCAAGCTTATTAAAGAAATCGAAGGTACTATGACTTACGAACTTCCAAAGAATCTATTAGGAATAATATGGAAAGGAAAATACAGAGGTCAAAAACAAAAATGGTTTTTAATGAGATATTTAGGCAATGATAATGAAATTAATATTAAAACATCTAAGCCTGAATTCTTAGCCTGGAAGTGGATAGATCTAGATGAAATTACAAATGTTGTTGTTGATTTTAAACTTCACATCTATAAAGAGCTTCAGAAAAAAATAAAAAAGATTATTAATTAATAGCCTTTAAAATTTCAATTTTTTGTTCATTTAAAAACTTGACTTGATCATTTGAAGTTATTTCTTTGGATTGATCTTCTGCAATTTTTAATAACTCTTGAAATTTGCTTTTTTGCGTTTGTTTTAAATCATAAATTGAACTTGTTAAAATAGTCAAATTATTATTTTTAAATTCTAAGACCCCATCCTCAATAAAAAACTTATCTTCTCCAGAATTTGAATTGATGATTATTAAACCAGGCTTCAAAAATGAGATTATTGAGATGTGATCTTTAAGAATCCCCATTTCACCCTCGAGAGCTGGTACAACAACTTCCGTTACGTCTTCTTTTGATAAAAATAATTTTTCTGGATTAACAATTTCTAATTTAAACTCTTCGCTCATTATGCTGCGGTATCTTTCGCCATTTTCTCGGCTTTTTCTATAGCCTCTTCAATAGTTCCGACCATATAAAAAGCGGCCTCAGGAAGATGATCGTACTCTCCTTTGCATATTGCATCAAAACCTTTTATGGTCGACTCTAAATCAACAAGTTTTCCTGGTGATCCAGTAAAAACTTCTGCAACAAAAAAAGGCTGTGATAGAAATCGCTGAATTTTTCTTGCTCTTGCTACAACTAATTTATCGTCTTCTGATAATTCGTCCATTCCTAAAATTGCGATAATATCTTGTAGTGATTTATATGTTTGCAAAATTTTTTGAACTTCTCTTGCAACTCTATAATGCTCATCTCCAACAATTCTAGGATCTAAAATTCTTGACGTAGAGTCTAATGGATCAACTGCAGGATAAATGCCTATTTCTGCTATTTGTCTTGAAAGAACCGTTGTTGCATCTAAATGAGCAAAAGAGGTTGCTGGAGCAGGATCAGTAAGATCATCTGCTGGCACGTAAATTGCTTGTACTGATGTTATCGAACCTTTGTTTGTGGTAGTAATTCTTTCTTGTAAATTACCCATATCTGTCGCTAAGGTTGGTTGATATCCGACTGCAGATGGTATTCTCCCAAGAAGTGCTGATACTTCAGATCCGGCTTGTGTAAATCTAAAAATATTGTCTACAAAGAAAAGAACGTCTTGTCCTTCTTGATCTCTAAAATATTCGGCTACTGTCAATCCAGTAAGAGCAACTCTTGCTCTTGCTCCAGGAGGCTCATTCATTTGACCGTAAACTAAAGCTGCTTTAGAACCAGGACCATCAGATTTAATTACACCTGACTCCATCATCTCGTGGTAAAGATCATTTCCTTCTCTTGTTCTTTCTCCAACACCTGCAAAAACAGAAAAACCACCATGAGCTTTTGCAACGTTATTTATTAATTCCATTATTAAAACAGTTTTTCCAACGCCCGCACCACCAAACAAACCGATCTTTCCCCCTTTTGCATATGGAGCTAATAAATCAATTACCTTAATACCAGTAACAAGTATCTCTGTTTCAGTAGATTGATCGTTAAATTCGGGTGCCGATCTATGAATTGGCCAACTCTCTTTTGTTTTAACTTCTCCTCTTTCATCTATTGGTTCACCAACAACATTTATTATCCTCCCTAAAGTCTCAGGGCCAACCGGTACTTTAATTGGAGCTTTAGTATTAATTACTTCATCTCCTCTTTTAAGTCCTTCTGTAGCATCCATTGCAATAGTTCTTGCTGTTGACTCTCCTAAATGTTGAGCTACCTCTAAAACAAGTCTGTTGTTACCATTTTTGCATTCTAATGCTGTTAAGATTTCAGGTAATTCTCCATCGAATTTTACATCAACAACTGCTCCGATAACTTGTGTAATTATTCCTTTGCTCATGACTATAAACTTTCTGCTCCTGATATAATTTCTATTAATTCTTTTGTAATTGCGGCTTGACGACTTCTATTATATTCAATCGTAAGTTTGTCAACCATTTCTCCTGCGTTTCTAGTTGCATTGTCCATCGCACTCATTCTTGCACCTTGCTCACTTGCTGAATTTTCAAGCATTGCTTTAAAGATTTGTATTGAAATATTTTTAGGTAATAAATTGCTTAAAATCTCGTCTTCATCTGGCTCAAATTCATATTTATCATCTGATTTACTTGTGTCATCATTTTCAGTATTTAATGGAATTATTTGTTGAGCTTGAGGAATCTGGGTAATAACGTTTTTAAATTGATTATAAAAAATAGTGCAAATATCAAATTCTTCTTTATCAAATTTTTCAATTATACTTTTACCGACTTTTTCAGCATCAAAATAATTGGCATTTTTAGAGTTTTTAAATGAAATATTTTCAATAATTTTATCTCCAAAATTCCTTTTCAATTGGTCATTCCCCTTAGATCCGACAGTAATTATCTTTAATTCCTTTCCATCTTTAATTATTTTTGAAAAAAAATTTTTAGCTTTTTTAATTATGTTAGCGTTAAATCCACCACATAACCCTCTATCAGATGTCATTATTACACAAAGATGTCTCTGCTCTTTACCAGTTCCTGATAATAGTTTAGGTGCACTATCTTTATCAGATATGCCGTTAGATAAATTTAGTATGACGTTATTCATTTTTTTTGAATAAGGTCTACCCTTTTCTGCACTTTCTTGAGCTCTTTTTAATTTAGCAGCAGCAACCATTTTCATTGCTTTGGTAATTTTTTGTGTAGATTTTACACTTGTTATTCTTTTTTTTAAATCATCTAAACTTGCCATAAAAATTAAGGTTTAATAGTTTTCTTAAGATTTGTAATTACTTCAACCAAATTTTTTTCTGTTTCTTCCTCTAATTTTCCTGAATTTAAAATAGACTCAATAATTTCAGGCTTATCAGACTTACATCTCTCAATTATTTTACTCTCAAAACTGGCAATATCTTTCAAGTCAATGTCATCAAGATAACCTTTTACCCCACAAAATACTGCAATCACTTGTTCAGCAACTGTCATTGGAGAGTATTGTTTTTGTTTTAATAGTTCTGTTAATTTCGATCCTCTATTTAAAAGTTGCTGAGTTGAAGCATCTAAATCTGATCCGAATTGTGCAAAAGCAGCCATCTCTCTATATTGCGCTAATTCAAGTTTCATTGAACCCGACACTTTTTTCATTGATTTTGTTTGAGCAGCAGAACCGACTCGAGAAACTGATAGCCCAACATTTATTGCAGGTCTTATACCTTGATTAAATAACTCTGTTTCTAAAAATATTTGTCCGTCAGTAATTGATATAACATTTGTAGGTATATAAGCTGACACATCTCCACCTTGTGTCTCAATAATAGGAAGAGCTGTCAGAGAACCTCCGCCGTGTTGATCACTTAATTTGGCAGCCCTTTCGAGAAGCCTGCTATGAAGATAAAAAACATCACCTGGATATGCCTCTCTTCCTGGAGGCCTTCTAAGTATTAATGACATTTGCCTGTAAGCTACAGCTTGTTTCGATAAATCATCATAAATAATTAATGCATGCATTCCATTATCTCTAAAATATTCACCCATAGCACAACCAGTATACGGAGCCAAAAATTGTAATGGAGCTGAGTCAGATGCTGTTGCTGCAACAATAGTCGTGTACTCCATTGCCCCAGCTTCTTCTAAAGTTTTTTGAATTTGTCTAACAGTTGATCGTTTTTGTCCAACAGCAACATATATACAATAAAGTTTTTGTTTTTCATCACCTGTCTCATTAATTTTTTTTTGATTGATAATTGCATCAATTGCAACAGCTGTTTTGCCAGTTTGTCTATCTCCAATGATTAACTCCCTCTGACCTCTTCCAATCGGGACAAGACTATCAATTGATTTTAAACCTGTTTGCATTGGTTCACTAACAGATTGTCTTGGAATTATACCTGGGGCTTTAACTTCAACTCTACTTTTTTTAATTCCCTTATCTAAAGAACCTTTTCCGTCAATAGGATTACCTAACCCATCAACAACTCTTCCAAGTAATTCTTTTCCAACTGGAGTATCGACAATACTTCCTGTTCTTTTGACTACATCACCCTCTTTGATATTTCTATCGTCACCAAATATTACTACTCCAACATTTTCACTTTCCAAATTTAAGGCCATTCCCTTAGAACCATCTGAAAATTCAACCATCTCTCCAGCTTGAACATTGTCTAAACCATAAATTCGGGCAATACCATCACCTACAGATAATACCTGGCCAACCTCAGAAATTTCTACCTTATCTCCAAAATTTTTTATTTGTTCTTTTAAAATTTTTGTTACTTCCGAAGGATTAATTTCCATATTATGCCTCTATCATTTTATTTTCAATTTGTTGTAATTTATTTTTGATTGAAGTATCAATCATTGTGCTTCCAACTTGTACAATTAAACCTCCAATTAAAGTTGTATCATGATTGTATTTTAATTTTATCTTTGATTTAAAATTATTAGATAACTCATCTGTTATTTTGTTAATTTCTTCTTGTGATAATTTTTTTGCTGACTTAATTTCTGCTCTCAGCTCACCTCTTTTTTCTGAACAAATTTCATTAAAACTTTTGAGTATTTTCACAATATAAAAAAACCTTCTTTTTAAAATTAGTAAATTCAAAAAGTTTTTGAATAAGGTCTCAAGATTGAAATTTTCTGAAATCTTATCAATAACACTTTTTAAAACATTTTGACTTAAAGTAGGATCTTTAATTAAGTTTTTAAAATCTTTATTACTTGAAATTAATCTTAAAAAACCGTTAGAGTTCTCCTCAACCTTTATTAACACATTAGCTTCATTAGCTAATTCATATAAAGCTAAAGAATATCTTTCAGCTGAAGTATCAGAAAAACCCTTATTTTTACTCAAATTATTACCTTTAAATGTCTGTGATTAATTTAAAAATCACGATTTAATTAACATATGCATTTATAGTCTTCAAGTAACACATTGACTAAAAATGGTTTTTTTTGGGCCTTAATTAAAGCTAATTGGATCAACATCAACTGAAAGTTTTATTCCGTAAGGGAATTTATAGTTTGGAATAATGCTCGCCAAAGAATTCTGCAATTTTAATGATTTTGGACCCCTGATCAAAAGTCTCATTCGATATTTTTTTTTTATTCTAAATATGGGTGCTTCCACAGGACCCAAAATTTTTCCAATTATTTTTTTTTCAACTGCTACTTTAAATTTTATAGCTTCTTTTTCTAATATACTTTCATTATTACCTGTTAAAATCAGAGAAATGAATCTTTGAAATGGTGGAAGATTATTTTGTTTTCTAATTTGTATTTCTTTATCTAATAAAATATCTGGATTTTTATTAGTAATATCAGAAATCATTTTAGAATTACTATTAAAGGTTTGAAAATAAACTGTTGATGGTTTTCCAGTACGTCCAGCTCTACCTGAAAGTTGATGATAAAGCTGTAAATTTTTTTCAGTATTTCTGAGGTCGTGACCATTGGTCGATAGATCAATATCTACAACAATAATGCAATTAAGACTCGGAAAATGAAATCCTTTTGAAATTAATTGTGTTCCCACCAATATATCAATTTCATTATTGATTATTCTCTCTAACTTTTCTTTTGAGTCTTTTTTATTCATTGTATCACTTGAAAAAATCTCAATTTTTTTTTTGGGAAAAATTTTTTTTACTTCCTCAAAAATTCTCTCAACACCTGGGCCACTGAATATAAAATCACAGATTCCTTCTTTTTTGCAATCTCTTCTAAGAGATGTTTTGAAACCACAATAATGACATAGTAATTTATTCTTTTTTTTATGATAAACTAAATTAATTGAACAATTCGGACATGAATAAGTGTTTACACATTTTTTACATAAAACATTCGGTGAAAATCCCCTTCTGTTTAAAAAGAATAAGACCTGATCTTTTTTTTCTAAATGAAATTTTATTTTTTTAATAATTTCATTTGAAATCCAAGTTTGCTTATCTAATTTCACATTATTTAAATTTATTATTTCATAATTAGGTAATGAAGCGTTCTTATACCTATGTTTTAATTTCGAAATGTTATATTTACCGTTTTTAATATTCTCGAAAGTTTCAACGGAAGGAACAGCTGTAATTAAATTTATTGGAACATTCTCAAATGAAGCTCTTGCTATCGCCATATCTCTCGCATTGTAAATTATTCCTTCGTCCTGTTTATAAGATTGATCGTGCTCTTCATCTACAATTATCAACCCCAATTTTTTAAATGGTAAGAATAGAGATGATCTTGCTCCAATAACAACTTTAATTTTGTTTTCTATTATTCCACTCCAAATTATTTCTTTATTTTTTTTTGACACATTGGAGTGCCAAAGAGCGGGGTTAAAACCAAAAAAATCAATAAATTTTTTTTCAAAATCGTTAGTTAATCCAATTTCAGGTAACATTATAAGTATTTGAAAGCCTTTTTCTAATCTTTTTTTTAGAGCTTCAAAATATACAATTGTTTTTCCAGATCCAGTGGTCCCCTGTAGAACATGAACATTAAATTCTTTATTCGAATTATTTATTTGACTTAAAGAATTTCTTTGTTCATCCGACAATTTAATAGAATTTCTTTTTAATTGATAATTAAAATTTTCATAAAATTTGGTATTGACCTTTTCTACAGGTTTGCCGGCCAAAAACAGAAGTTTAAGGACCATGCCTTTTGGAACAATATTATACTTGGCGAACCAACTGATAAAATTTAATAAATTTTTATTTAATTTAGGTATATCTAATTTTTTAACAATTTTCCTAATTGCAAATTTCTTATTGTTATTTTTTTCAAATTCGTCCCATACAATTCCAAATATTTTAGATTTACCAAATGGAACCTCAACAAAATCACCAGTAGTTAAATTTAAATCACTTTCATATGTAAATGGATAGTCAAATATATTCGGCAAAAGCACTGGGAACTTCATAACTTAATACATAATATTTGGTTTTTTATCGAGTGAATAGTAAAATCTATAGATTACTTAAATTTTCGAATTTTTTATTTATTGTAAATCTAGCTGACTTTTCTATAAGACCTTCTTGATCCTCAAATCGTAAATCAAGTTCGTAATTATAATCTTCATATTTAAAAGCCTTTTTTCCAAAGGTTAACCCTAAATGATAACCTGACCAGTCTTGATTCCCCTCATTACTGACATCTGCGTTGAAACCTCTCGCTGAAATTTTTATTTTATCATTGTAGTTTTTGAAACTACTTCCACCAAGATAAATTTTTGATATATTTCTTCCTGGCATCTTTGTCGTATAAGATAGCTCTAAAGTGTTAGCTAATAACTGATCAATGCTTTCTTTTACTAATAAAGTACCGTCCGTAAATTGTGAGGAATATTCTGGAAATCTTTGTGCATTAAATGAACTCTCAAGGCCCACCGTAAAGAATTGATCAGCATCTATATGATTATTATTTTCCAACTTTAAATTTAGTCCCATAAATTGACTTAAATAATTGTTACTTTTTATCTCAATTTTATCAGTATCATAGTCAGTTTGTTCTTGAAGACTTAAACCAATAATTGGTGTCAAAGAAGCTTTAATATTATTGTCCTCATACGTATTTTTTAATCCTAAAGTAAAATTATCACTATTCGATTTTGTTTTATCGTTAAAGTCGCTATCTTGTCTTGAATATCCTAGAAAGAGATTGCTAACAGCATTTTCAGTAAGATTGATCGGAGAATACATACCAACACCTCCATAATTCTTGCCTTTATAAATATCTTCTCTTCTTTGAAAGCTATTAAAAATTTTTACAAATCCAGTGTTACAATCTTTGAATTCTTCATTATTTCCAATCTCATCTAGTGTAGTACATCTTTGTTTATTAAAACCAATATGATTAGCAGCATCATAAAAATTTTTGAACTTAGTTAGAGTATTTTCTGCTCGATATTTGTGACTATCTTGATTTACTTCAAGTCTTTCACCTTTAATAACTAAAATTCCATCATCCCCAGCGTTAAAATATTCACCAAGTACATTTAAAGCTTCATCACCTTGGCCCGTATGTTGATAAGTGTAGTTACCCGAGGTTTTTGCCGCTCTACCTGGTGTAATACTCCCCCAGCTATTAGTGCTTCCATCCGAAAAAGTTAATGTTTGTTGTCTTTTAAAGGTAACTTCATGCTCAGAATTGTTTGTAATAGTTATTTTATCACTACCTCCTTCTCCATCAGAATAATCGAATATTCTTAACTCATAATCTCTATTAACATCGCTTCTGATGACAATTTCACTTGTTGTAGAATTAAAATCTATACCATTTTTAAATATAGCATCTTTTCCTATATTTACAGTTGTTTTACCACTGCCTGAGGCTCCACAAGCTCCCCATGGATCATTGCTATCTGAAGTTTCATGACATTCAGCAACCATTATGTCCATACCAATTCTGAACGAACTACCAGAACCTGCCACACTAAAAGATTGTTCAGGTCCACCTAATATAGAGCCTGTATTAGTGATTGTATTATTAACTTTATTATTCAACCTAATTGCATTCGCTCCTTTATCTGTTACTTCTATTGTACCTGAGTTAATAATGGTATAACCACCAGCAGATCCAGCATCACTTTCATCTGAACATGAGCTATGTCTACTTGTTGAAGAACATTGACCGAGACTTATGGCTCCTTGGTGAGTTGGGTTGTGGCTTGTTTGAATATTTGAGAGAACTCCATAAGCACTTATAGTTCCACTATTATTGATAGTTAGATTTCCAGTAAAACCTAGTCCGTAATTAGTAATTGGTGCATGTGAAGTTGTGGAAATTGTACCAGTATTTGTAATAGTTGAAGTTCCTTTATTTCCGATAAACTCAATCATTTGACCAGGTCCATTAATCGTGCCGTTATTTGTAATATCAAAACTGGTTGCATCTTGTAAATAAATTGCTTGCCAAGCATTGCTTTGTCCTGGATCTATTGTACCATTATTTACCAGTGTAAAATTTTCTTCACCAACTACATTAATCATACCAGATGCTCCTGAAGCTTGACTTATAGTTACGCCTTCATTTACTGTCATAGTCTGATCATCAGCACATACAATTGTATTAGATATTGAAGTGTCAGAGGAATATGTAACTTCACAATTAGCTTTAGCATTATTGTGCGAAATAATAAATACAACGACTACTAAAAAAAAATATTTTTTCATATTAGAGAGAAAATACAAAAAAAATTTATAATTACAAATGCTTATAAACGTTGTTTATTAAAGATTTTTTATTGATTAAAATTTATTAGTGAAATTTAATACACTATTAAAGCTGTCTTTTCTAGAAAAATCATAATTGGAATTTATTGATACATCAATACCATTAATTTCATATTCATAGCTAAATTTAAGATTTTTATCTTGAAGAGGATCATAATCTAAAGCAACTTGGGTATGTTTGTCACGTACATGGCTCAATTTTAGATATAAACTATCCTGATTAAAGGTATTTTTTTCAAAACTACTAAAATTTTCATAATTAAATCCAAAAGTATAACCATTATCTAATATTCCCTCAAATCCTATATTACTTTTTAAATTGTGAATTGAATTCGAATTATAAAATTTAGATTGATAAACTGAGTCTCCTGCATTCCTAAACTCATAATCTACATCAGAAGAAAAATCATTAACATACTCAAAACTACCATTAATACTTCTTTTTCCATTCGAAATATTTTTTAGATTATCAAATTTTAATCCTGCAGTTAAATTTCCAGTTTCAAAAGTAGTCAAATCATGAGACGCTAAGAGTTTTTGAGATGTATGTAGTTGATTATATTCAGCAAGCTCTGAGATACCAAAGTCAATTTTAGCTGTGGGCATAATGTTAAAATTAGTAAATCCTTTATTTGTTTGAAGACTTAAGGCGGAAAAAATTTGTTTACCATTTCGAACTCCGGTATTTGAACCTGACTCACGTTTATCAATTTCTAAAATACTTGCTCCTATTAAAGAATTTAAGTCAAGTTTTTCATTTAATTTTATTGAGCTGTACAGATTTAAAGAAAGGGCCTCTGTTTCAAATTTATTTGCGCTTCTTAGAACATCAGTATCTTCGTTACCATATCTTAAAGCTAAACCAAAAAACTTATCATTATTAAATTTACGATCTGCACCTAATGTTAAACCTTTTGTTTGAATTTCTCTTGGTTTTAAACTATTAGAATCTCGATTTCCGATTGTTAAATCACCGTGAGACCAAAAAGACCATTTTTTACTTTCCTTTTTATTTTTTTGGATTAATGCATTAACCTTAGAATAGATTGCATTTGTTAAAGGTTTTTCAATTTCATCCGGTAAATGACTGAAAATCTGGCTTAAATTTAAATTGATATTATTAGAATATGATCTTAAGCTGTTTTCATTTCTCCTTAACCAATCAAATCTTCTAAATATTGTTGAAGTATTATATTTAATAACATCTTTTGCAAATTCTATTTGTGATGCAGTATCTGTCTCTATACTTGCATTTGTTTCATTCAATTCGCAAATTACTACTCCATAAGGACAAATTAAATCATATTCAAAAATGATATCGTCTCCAACACCAGTAATTGCGTCTTCAGTTGAAACGTAAAGTTTCATTCCGTCTTTTCCAAAAGTCCATCCATAAGGTGAAACATTATTTCCATTCGCATCTATTTGATATTTATCAACATAAGTTGCAGAACTTAATTCAAATGGATTACTCAATTTCCAAACATAAATAAAAGCAGGGGTGGCAGTACTGTTATTATGAATTTTAGTCAGATAAAGTCTGGTACCATCATCATCAAAAGCTAAGTCCCCTGTAAATACATTTCCTACTATCGATTTTGTATCAAGATTATATTCGAAAGTACCAGAACTTGGATCATAGGGTGTGGAAAGATTAACTTGAACTATATTACCAGTATTTGAATTTCCGTCACTGAGGTACATTTTTGATCCATCGTTATTGAATGCAAAACCTTTCATATTGCCAATAGTAGATGAATATTCTGTTCTATAATCAATACTGTCATCATCAATTATTGTTGAATCAGAAATTGAAGCTACATCATATGGAGTTGATAAATTATGGAATTGAGCTTGGCCTGAGCCACTAAAAAAGAAGACCTTAGTACCATCATTATTGAGTTTAATTTTATTATTTGAATTATTAGTATTCAAATTATCTCCAAGACTGTTTGTCTCTACAACTGTTCTATTAGCAACGTCCATAGTGCTTATATCAAAAGCTGTCGCTAGATCATAAATATATACCTTATTATCAAAGTGACTTACCACAAACATTTTTTTTCCGTCAGCAGATATACTTATTCCGGTTGGTGATGGAACTTCAGTAGCACCGTCTAAATTTGTACCTTTGAATTGTTTATATATTGGTTTAACTATTTCAGCTTCTACTGGAAGAAAAATTAATAAAAAAAAAAATAAAAATAATTTTCTCATAATACGAAGATTAGATTATCCTAATAATTTTGAAATCATGCTAATTTTTAAATGACTAATTGAGTGCACATTGCTTTTGACACATACTATCACTATTTCTTTGTTTACACTCATTATAGCAAACAAAATCAAATGCCAATTTAGGTTGGCCAAACGCGGTTTCTACTGTCTTTAATGCAGAAATTTTATTTTCAGATGTATAACAACCAACATATGCTGTTGCATTTAAAATTTTTTCTCCAACTTTATCTTTAGTCATCTCTTTAGTTTCATCATTTGAATTTTTAATATTATTTGCTGATGTAAAGTTTTTTAAAATTGATGATTTAATTCCAAAATTTGTATTTTCAGGGATTGTTCCATAAGACTCAAGTGCATCTTTATAATCTAGTTTTGCAACTGCTACTCCTATCACATCACCATTAATATTTACAATAGGACCACCGCTATTTCCTGGTTGTATCGCAGCATCTATTTGCACTAAAGCATAATTGTTTTGCAAACCTGCTAACGCACTTACAACTCCCTTGGTGACCTTGACTGATGAACTCACAGCTTTACCAAAGGGATATCCCGCCACATAAATATCATCTAAGAGCTTGGCATCCTGTGTTGCGATATCAAATTTGTCTTTGGGTTTGATGTTTGTTTCTAATATAGCTAAATCATTCATCCTGTCATATGCAAGAATTTTCGCTTTACTGGTTTTTCCGGCATAATTTACTTGATTAATATTACAATAGTTCACTACATGATAATTAGTAACTATATGACCTTCATCTGAAATAAAAAATCCAGATCCAGATCCTGTAAAAATATTGTTATCAAAAACTTTAACAATCCTTTTCGATTTGGTGTCATTATCTATTTCTGTTTTCGCTTTAACTTCCTTACAAACAAAAGTGACATTTAATGGATTAACTACTTTTTCAGCAATATTCTTAGACTCGTTACATTGAGCTAAATTATCTTTGTAAACATGCTCTACCATGTTTCCATTTAAAAATAATAATAATGCTACAACTGTTTCAACCATTAATTGATAGTACCTATAATTTTATCTATGAACAACACATAATTTGGTGCTTAAAACCTCGTTAGATCCTGATTTTAGAATATCCAATACTCATCTTTTAGACCAGCTTGAACTATTATCTCTCTATCACAACCATTTTGTTGAACAGTCTCTGAATAAAGGCCAATTTGACCACCACACATTATTTTAATAATTTTTTAAACTTACTTTTTAGCTTCTCTTTAACTTTATCTTTTATAATTTCTTCATCAATCATACCAGACGCGATTTTATTTTTTATTTCTTTATAAGATATATCCAAAATTTCTCTGGTTAGGATTTTATAATTTTTACTGCCTTTTGCATTACCTAAATTTGTAAATTTCATATCGTTCAATTTTATTTTTTTAGTAATATCCAGCTCATTAGATGTTGCAGTGACGTTTAAATTTTTTATATCAAATTGTTTAATTAAAAACTTTTTGGAGTCAGGTTTAGAAGCTGGTCTATTTTTAGTATTAAGTGTTTTTTTAAGAGAATTGAAATTATTTCTAGCTTTATTAGTTATGTCAAAAAAATAATTTACTCTAACACCATCAAGTAAAATATTATCGATAATAATAATCTCTTCATAAAAAGATAGGGCATCTAACTGAGCAGATGCTTTATCAATAATTAATATTTTGCCTGGAAAATTCTTATTTTGAATCTCAATGCTTTTTAAGTTTATCTCTTCACTCAAATACCCCACATCAAATTCAGCTATTTTTACAACTCTATCTAGATTGTTGGATAGAATATTTTCAAAAATTTTTTTAATGATTGTGTCACTAAAAAGAACAATAAAAATTATAGACAATAAGCTAAAAGAAAATACAGAAATAATAAATTTTTTCATTTTTAATTAATATCAAATTTAAATATATTTACTAAATATTATTGGAAAAATTTTATTTAATTTAACAACTATTGTTTCTTGTTGCTTTTAAAGTTTGATTTAACGAAATCTCACAACCTGATGTAGGATTTTTAGCTGTAATTGTATAATTAGTTCCGCTTGCACTTATACAAAATTGAAAATCTTGATCGGTTAAATTATCTTGTCCGTCTAAAACATTTGATACAATTTTAGCGCTCGAAGAACTGCTGCAAGTTGAGGCACCAGTATAGTAAGATCCATAATTCGACTTATATTCTTGTAAACCGAGGTTTATAGTATTT